>Ga0310830_100140_pt1 | contig 115594 bp, 122 predicted proteins | sample WT_ome_5_FD_201301 | JGI IMG/M metagenome (GOLD analysis project Ga0310830, IMG submission 201301) | Sorghum-adapted microbial communities enriched on wild type (WT) sorghum from Joint BioEnergy Institute, Emeryville, California, United... ... | reverse complement strand
CCGCCGGGGTGGACCCGGGGCGGCTCGTGATCGACCCGGGGCTGGGGTTCGCGAAGAACGCCGAGCACAACTGGGCGCTGCTGCGCAGGCTGGACGTGCTGGTCGGCCTCGGGTTCCCGGTGCTGGTGGGGGCGTCGCGGAAGCGGTTCCTCGGCTCCCTGCTCGCCGACGAGCACGGTGAGCCGCGGCCCACGTCGGGCCGGGACGTGGCGACGGCCGCCGTCAGCGCGCTCGCCGCCCACCGCGGCGCGTGGGGTGTGCGGGTGCACGACGTGGTCGGTTCGCTCGACGCCGTGCGCGTGGCGGCGGCCTGGGACGGCGCGACCGGGCGATAGTGTCCCGACGGGAGGAGCCGAGTGGCGGATCGCATCGAGCTGCGCGGCCTGCGCGTGCGCGGGTTCCACGGCGTGTTCGAGCACGAGCGCCGCGAGGGCCAGGACTTCGTCGTCGACATCACCGTGTGGCTCGACCTCACCCCGGCCGCCCGCTCCGACCGGCTCGAGGACACCCTCGACTACGGCGCGCTCGCGCAGCGCGCGGCCGCGATCGTCGGCGGGCCGCCGTGCAACCTGATCGAGACGGTTGCGGGCCGCGTCGCCGACGAGGTGTTCTCCGACGTGCGGGTGCAGACGGTGGAGGTCGTGCTGCACAAGCCGCAGGCGCCGATCCCGCTCGAGTTCGCCGACGTGGCGGTCGTCGCGCGCCGCACCCGCACCGGCGGGCGGGGGCAGGTGGTGCCCGCGTGACCCGCGCCGTGCTCTCCCTCGGGTCGAACCTCGGTGACCGGTTCGCCTACCTGCGCTCGGCCGTGGCCGGCTTCGGCGACGCGGTGCGGGCGGTCTCGCCGGTGTACGAGACGGCCCCGTGGGGCGGGGTCGAGCAGGACGACTTCCTCAACGCGGTGCTCGTCGTCGAGGACCCCGCGGTCGACGAGTGGGGCTGGCTGCGGCGCGGGCAGGAGCTCGAACGGGCCGCGGGCCGGGTGCGGGAGGTGCGCTGGGGCCCGCGCACGCTCGACGTGGACGTGGTAACCGTCGACGGCCCGGACGGCCCGGTGCGCTCCGACCACCCGGAGCTGCTGCTCCCGCACCCGGGCACCCCGGAGCGCGCCACGGTGCTGCGGCCCTGGCTCGACGTCGACCCGGACGCGGTGCTGCCCGGCCACGGACCGGTCGGCGCGCTGCTGGCCGCGCTCGGCCCGGACGCCGAGGACGGGATGCGCCGCCGCGACGACCTCGACCTGGTGGCGGAGCGGTGACCCCGACGCGGCCACGGGACCTGTTCGGCGTCGCCCTCGTCGCCGCGGTCGTGGTCGGCATCCTGGTCCGGTTGTCCTACGGGTCGCTGCCGGAGATGCCGCTCGGCGCGGGCGCCACGCTCGGCGTGCTCGGGATCGCCGAGGCCATCGGCGGCAACGTGATGCGGGACCGGATCCGCCGCAAGCCGGGCACGCAGCCGGTCCAGCCGCTGGTCGCGGCGCGGGCCGTGCTGCTGGCGAAGGCGTCGTCGCTCGCGGGCGCCATCATGACCGGTGCGTGGGCCGGGCTGCTCGCGCACGTCCTGCCGCTCGCGGGCACCGTGACGGCCGCGGGGAACGACGCGCTGGCCGGCGGCATCGGCCTGGTGTGCTCGCTCGGGCTGGTCGGCGGGGCGCTGTGGCTCGAGCACTGCCTCCGCACGCCCGACGACCCCCGCGACGACGACCCCGACGACGGCCCGCCCGTCGGTGATCACCCCTAGGCTGCAGGTTCATGACCCAGCCGACGCGCGTCATCCCGATGCCCACCCCGGGCCGGCACCGCCGCTGGGTGCTCGCCCCGGTCCTCGGGTTGATCGCGCTCGGGTTCTGCGGGCTCGTCGTGATCGGGCTGGTCCGCTCGAGCGTCGGCACCGCCGGGGTGGTGGTCGGTGCGCTGTGCGCGCTGGTGCCGGTCGGGCCGGTGGTGGCCACGTTCCTGTGGGTCGACCGGTGGGAGCCGGAGCCGCCGCGCACGCTGCTCGCCGCGTTCCTGTGGGGCGCCTGCTTCGCCACGCTGACCGCCCTCCTGATCAACAGCAGCGCCACCGTCGTGGTCGACCAGGTGCTGGGCCGCGAGGGGGCGAACCTGGTCGGTGCGGTGGCGGTGGCGCCGGTCGTCGAGGAGGCGGTGAAGGGCGCGTTCCTGGTCGGGATGCTGTTCTTCCGGCGCCGCGAGTTCGACGGCGTGGTCGACGGGATCGTCTACGCGGGGCTGGTGGCGGCCGGGTTCGCGTTCACCGAGAACATCCTCTACCTCGGCCGCGCGTTCACCGAGGACGCGGGCGTCGGGCAGGTCGCGAGCGTGCTCGGCGTGCTGGTGCTGCGCGGGGTGATCTCGCCGTTCGCCCATCCCCTGTTCACGGCCATGATCGGTATCGGGGCGGGGATCGCGTCGCGCAGCAGGTCGGTGGCCCGACGGGTCGCGGCGGTGGTGATCGGCTACCTGGTTGCGGTCGCGCTGCACTCGCTGTGGAACACCTCGGCCTCCGTGCTCGACGGCGGGCTCTTCCTCGCGGTCTACGCGTTCGTGATGGTGCCGGTGTTCGTCGCGCTGGCGATCGTCGTCGTGTGGCAGCGCCGCCGCGAGCAGCGGATCGTGGCCTCGCAGCTGCCCGCGTTCGCCGCGGCCGGGTGGATCGTGCCGAGCGAGGTGCCGCTGCTGTCCAGCCTGGCCGGCCGGCAGGGGTGGCGGGCGGCCGTGCGCAGGCGGTCCGGGCGCGAGGCCGCCAAGGCGGTCGCCGACTACCAGGCCGCGGTCACCGAGCTCGCGTTCCTGCGTGACCGGTTGGCGCGCGGCACCGCCGGTCCGCACGGCCCGATCTGGCACGCCGAGGCGGTGGAGGCGGTGCGCAGGGCCCGCGCCCGCGCCGTCGGGCACCCGGAGGCGCTCACGGCCGCGATGCGCCGCCGCCCACCCGGCTGGACGCCCCCGCCGCCCGGTCCGCCGCCGGCTCCGCCGCCCGGCCACGCGGCCCCGCCGTACGGCGCCGGCCCCGCCTGGCCGGCCCCACCGCCCGCGCCCGGCTTTCCGGGGGCGGCGCCGCCGTACGACCCGCCGCCGCAGGGCTTTCCCCCCACGCCCGGGCGCCGCTGAGCCCCGCCCCCTTCCGACGAACGGCCCGTTCGTCGGACAGGTACCGACCAGCGCGCCGTTCGTCGGGGAGGAAGGAGTGGGCACCCGACGCGGTGAAGCGCGTCACCGGGCCTCGGTGCGCGCCGCGGCGGCCGTTAACCTGGGCCGCGCCGTCTGGTACCCGCAGTGGCGGGACTGGAACGAGGAGTGAAGCGATGACCGCTGGCAGGCCCGCGCGACTGTCGATCGGTGTGGTGTCGGCCGGCCGCGTCGGCGCGGTCGTGGGGGCGTCCTGGGCCGCCGCGGGGCACCGCGTCGTGGCCACTTCCGGCGTCTCGCGGGCGTCGGTGAAGCGGGCGGCCGCGCTCCTGCCCGACGTCCCCCTCCGCCCCCCGGACGAGGTCGTCTCGGGTGTCGACCTCGCCCTGCTCGCCGTCCCCGACGACGTCCTCCCCGGCCTGGTGCGCGGCCTCGCGGCCGCGGGCACGTTCCGGCCGGGCCAGATCGTCGTGCACACCTCGGGCGCGCACGGGGTGTCCGTGCTCGCCCCCGCCGCCGAGCACGGCGTGCTGCCGCTCGCACTGCACCCGGTGATGACGTTCACCGGCCGCACCGAGGACGTCGCCCGGCTCGCCGCGTGCAGCGTCGGGGTCACGGCGACCGCGGGGGACGAGGCGGCGTGGAGCGTGGGCGAGGCGCTCGTCGTCGAGATGGGCGCCGAGCCGGTCCGCGTCCCCGAACAGGTCCGCCCGCTGTACCACACGGCGCTGGCGCACGGCGCGAACCACCTGGTCACGCTCGTGCGCGACTGCGTCGACACGCTGGAGCGCGCCGGGGTCACCCCGGCCGAACGGCTCGTCGCGCCGCTGCTGTCCGCGGCGCTGGACAACGCGCTGCGCCACGGCGACCGCGCGCTCACCGGCCCGGTGGCCCGCGGTGACGTGGGCACCGTGCGCACCCACCTGCGCGAGCTCGACGCCGCCGACCCGGACCTCGCCGAGGCCTACCGCGTGCTCGCGAGCCGCACCGCGCACCGCGCCGTCGACGCCGGGCTGCTGTCCGACCACGCCGCCCACGACGTGCTCGAGATCCTCCAGGAGAAACCATGACTCGGCCGATGGCCACCTCCGTCGGCGGGGCCCGCACCCATGGCGGCTACACGCCCGGCGCCCTCACCGTGCACCGCTCGCCGCGCGACATCGCCCCGGTCACGCGGGCGCTGCGCAACGCGGGCCGCAAGATCGCGCTCGTGCCGACGATGGGTGCCCTGCACGAGGGGCACCGCGAGCTGATCCGGCACGCCCGCCGGGCCCCCGGCGCGGTGGTGCCGGTCGTGTCGATCTTCGTGAACCCGTTGCAGTTCGGGCCGGGTGAGGACCTGGACCGCTACCCGCGCCCGCTCGAGGCGGACCTGCAGGCCTGCCGCGAGGAGGGCGTGGAGCTGGTCTTCGTGCCCGAGGTGGCGGACATGTACCCCGAGGGTGCCGACACGAAGGTCGCGCCGGGGCCGCTGGGCGAGCGGCTCGAGGGCGCCGCGCGGCCGGGGCACTTCGCCGGGGTGCTCACGGTGGTGTCGAAGCTGTTCCACATCGTGGCGCCCGACCTCGCGTTCTTCGGTGAGAAGGACTACCAGCAGCTGATCCTCGTCCAGAAGATGGTGCAGGACCTGAACTTCCCGCTGTCGGTGGTCGGCGTGCCCACGGTGCGTGAGCCGGACGGGCTCGCGCTCTCCTCCCGCAACGCGTACCTGTCGCCGGAGGACCGGCGCCGCGCCACCGTGCTGCACCGCGCGCTCACCGCCGGGGCGTCGGTGTCGGCGCGCGGCCCGCAGGCCGTCCTCGACACCGCGCGGGCGGTGCTCGCGGAGGAACCCGCGGTGCAGGTCGACTACCTGGAGCTCACCGACCCGGAGCTCGGGCCCGCGCCGGAGACCGGGCGCGCCCGGCTGCTCGTCGCCGCCCGCCTCGGCGGCACCCGGCTCATCGACAACGTCCCGGTCCAGCTGTAGGCGGTCGCCGTGCTGCTCTGCGTCGACGTCGGCAACACCCAGATCGCGCTCGGGCTCTATGCGAACGGGCCCGGCTCGGCCGACGAGGTCGACCCGCCGCTCGTGCGCGACTGGCGGATGCGCACCGACCCGCGGATGACCGCCGACGAGCTGGACGTCGCGTTCGCCGGCCTGCTCGGCCCGTACGCCACGCAGGTCACCGGGATCGCGGCGCTGTCGACCGTGCCGACCCTGCTGCGCGAGCTGCGGCTGCTCATCGACCGCAGGGACGTGCCCGCGGTGGTCGTCGGGCCCGGGGTGCGGACCGGGGTGCCGCTGCTCGTGGACAACCCACGGGAGGTGGGGGCCGACCGCGTGATGAACACGCTCGCCGCGCACCGGCTCTACGGCACCGCGTGCGTGGTGGTCGACTTCGGGACGTCCACCAACATCGACGTCGTCTCCGCGAAGGGCGAGTTCCTCGGCGGCGTGCTCGCCCCGGGCATCGAGATCTCGATGGAGGCGCTGGCCACCCGGGCCGCGGCGCTGCGCACCGTCGAGCTGGTCCGGCCGCGGTCGGTGATCGGCAAGAACACCGTCGAGTGCCTGCAGTCCGGGGTGCTCTACGGCTTCGCCGGGCAGGTGGACGGGCTGGTGCGCCGCATCCTCGCCGAGCTCGGCCCGAAGGCGGGCCCGGTCACGGTGCTGGGCACCGGCGGCCTCGCGCCGCTCGTGGCGGGCGAGACGGAGACGATCACCGAGTTCGTGCCGGACCTCACGCTGCTCGGCCTGCGCCTGACCTTCCTGCGCAACGCCGCTGCGACCCCGAACCGCGCGGTCACCTCGACAGCCGGCTGAGCAGCGCGGCGGCGGCCGCGACGAGCCGCTCCGAGCCGCCCTCGGCGAACGGGCCGGGCAGGCCGTAGTAGCGGTGGGCCTCGGCGACCTCGTATCCGCCGTGGGCGTACTCCTCGGCGGGCGGCACGTAGCCGGGGCAGCCGTCGCAGTAGCCGGCGACGAGCACGGTGTCGCCGTCGGCGGCGTGCGCCCTGACCTGCTGCGCCGCGGCCGCGAACGGCTCCCCGGGCAGGGCGACGAGCACCGCGGGGCCCCACCGCAGCGCGGTCACCGAGCCGGACCAGGAGCCCGGGTGGCCGGGCGCGGCGAGCGCGTCGCGGCCCCACGCGGCCCAGCAGCGCAGCAGCTCGGCCGTCGCCGGCTCGGCCGTCGCGGCCCGCTCCTCCCACGCCGCGACGTCGGCGGGGCCGATCCCGGGGCCGGCGAGCGCGAGCGCCACGTCCCGGCGCGCGGCGGCCACCCGGCCGGGTCCGGGCACCGTGGCGGCGGCCGCCGCGGCGTCCGCGACCAGCCGGCCGACCCGCTCGCACTCGGCGAACGTGCGGCCGGCGGCCGGTGCGGTGGAGACCGACGCCGCCGCGGAGTGCCCGGTGTTGGCGTCGCCCGCGCAGCCGGTGACGAACAGGACCGGCCCGCCGAGCCGCTCGGCGAGCACCCGGCGCACGATGCCGGGGTAGTCGGCGGTGAGCAGCGTGTTGTCCGCGCCGAGCACCACCGGGTGGCAGGGGTAGGAGGCGACGGCGGCGAGCAGCGTGCCGTCCGGGCGGCGCAGGTGCACCACCGGGAGCGCGCGGTCGACCGGGCCGTCGGGCCTGCGCCGGTTGCGGGCCACGCCCGGGTCGGCCCCGTAGCCCGCGTGCACCGCCACCGGCTCGGCCGCGGCGAGCGCGGCGTCGATCGCCTCGGCGCAGGTGGCGACGAGGCGCTCCAACCACGCCTCGTCGACCGGGCCACCCAGGCGCCCCGGCATGCTCGCCGGCCCGCCGTGGGTGTGGGTCGCGTGCACGACCACCCGGTCGGCGGGCAGGGTGCAGCGCTGCCGGATGCGCGCGCAGTCGTCCTCGTGCAGCCCGACCACGTCGACGGTCACCAGCGCGGTGTCCTCCACCACGAGCGCGTGGACGAGCAACGGGTCGTGCACGCCCGTGGCGGGCGCCGTGCGGGCGACGAAGCCCGACATGGCCGCACCGGGCGGGGGCGTCACGTCCCGGACCGCGACCCCGGCCCTCACCCCGCGCCCCCTGCGACCTCCGTACCTGCGGCCACCACCCGCTGCACCCGCAGCGCGGCGTCCAGCAGCACGACGTCGGCCTGCGCGCCGGGCGCCAGCACGCCGCGGCCGCCGACGAACCGGCCCGGGTTCGCGGTGGCGAGCCGCACCGCGTCGCCCAGCCCGATCCCGGTCACGGCGGCGGCGTGGGCGAGGCCGTCGGCCAGCGAGCGGGCCGCGCCCGCGAGGTACGGGGTGCCCGCCACCGAGAGCCGCCCGTCGGCGGAGAGCTCCACCGCCCCGCCGATCGGGCTCGCGTACTCGCCGGGCGGCATCCCGGCGAGCGCCACCGAGTCCGACACCAGCAGGGATCGGTCGAGGCCCTTCGCGCGGAGCATCGCGGTGAGCGTGTCGGCGGGCAGGTGGTGGCCGTCGGCGATGAACCCCGCGGTGAGCCGGTCGTCCGCGAGCTGGGCCCACAGGTGGTTCGGGTGCCGCGGCAGCACGGCGTGCGCGCCGTTGCCCAGGTGGGTCGACAGGCGTGCGCCGGCGTCGGCCACGGCCCGCACCTCGTCGGGGGAGGCGTGCGTGTGGCCGATCGCGACGATCGCGCCCGCGCGGGTGACGTGCTCGGTGTAGGCGACCGCGCCTGCGTGGTGCGGGGAGAGCGTGACGATCCCGACCAGCCCGTCGCAGGCGGCCTGCCAGCGGTCGAACTCGGCCGGGTCCGGCGGGCGCACGTGTTCGACCGGGTGCGCGCCGCGCGGTCCGTCCTGGTCGGAGATGTGCGGGCCCTCGACGTGCACGCACGGGATCGCGCGCCGGGTGGCCTCGTCGCGGGCCCTGGCCTCGGCGACCGCCCGCAGCGAGCGCACGACGTCCGCCTCCGCCGCCGTGATCACCGTCGGCACGAACGTCGTGGTGCCCGCCGCGGCGAGCGCGCGGGCGAGCGCGACCACCTCGTCGGCGGTGACGTCCGGCCCGTTGACGTCGTGGCCGCCGTAGCCGTTGACCTGCAGGTCGACCAGGCCGGGGAGCAGCCACGGGGCGTCCTCGGCTGCGCCGTCCACGGCCCGGACGTGCGCGATCACCGGACCGTCCGTGGTGACCTCGACGAGGCGCCCGCTCGCCGGGTCCCGGCCGCGGAGCCTCACAGCGAGCGCACCCGCCCGCGGAACCGCTCGAGGAAGCGGCCGTTGGCCTCGTCGCCGCCCGGGGCGTTGCCGCTGCGCCACACCGGCGGTTCGATCCCGCGCGCCGCGAGCGCCTCCACCGTGGCGAGCGTGAGGCAGTTGAGCACGTACGCGTTGGTGAACGTCGAGACCGCGGCGACCGGCTCGGCCGACCCCGACACGTCCATCACCGCGTCGCCGATCGGCACCTTGCTGTCGATGTGCACGTCCACGAGGTCGTGCAGGTTGGCCTTCGACGGGTGCCGGGCCGGGTGGTCGGGCGCGGTGTTCTCGGCGTGGTCCCGGGAGCTGATGCCGACCAGCCGGACCCCGCGTTCGCGGGCGGTGAGCGCGGCGTCGATCAGCGCGGCGTTGATGCCGTAGGCGTTGACCAGGATCAACAGGTCGTCCGCGCCGAGCCCGCGGTCGGCGATCACGACGCGACCGTAGCCGGGCGTGCGCTCCATCGCCATCGACCGCAGCGCCCCGTTGGACAGCAGCGTGCCCTCGTCGAGGATCGCCGAGATGTGCATGAGCCCGCCCGCGCGGAAGAACACCTCCTGCGCGGCGAGGTTGGAGTGCCCGCCCGGCCCGAACACGTGCACGAGCCGGTCAGCGGCGATCTGGTCGGCGAGCAGCTCGGCCGCCGCGCGGATCGCGCCCGCCTCCTCGGCGAGGATCCGCTCCAGGTAGCCGTGGACGGTCTCCAGGTAGGTGCGAAAGGTCGGGTCGTTCAACGGGGGTCGGCCTCCGCGTCCAGGTACAGCGTGACGTCCGGGTGGGTGCGCAGCGCCGTCGCCGGGTCCGCCGCGGAGATCGGCGCGTGCAGCGCGCGGTCCACGGCGTGGCGCTTGGCCGCGCCCGGCACCACGCAGAACAGCTTCCGCGCGTCCAGCAGGCGGGGGATCGTGAGCGTGACCGCGTGCGTCGGGACGTCGTCGAAGGTCGGGAACGCGCCGTCGTCGACCTGCTGCCGGCGGCAGGTGCGATCCAGCTCGACGACCTTCACGTCCTCCGGGTCGTCCAGGTCGGCCACCGGCGGGTCGTTGAACGCGAGGTGGCCGTTCTGGCCGATGCCGAGGCACACCACGTCGATCGGCGCCTCCGCGAGGAGCTTCGCGTAGCCGGCCGGGTCGGCGTCGGGGTCGATGCGGTGCACCGCGGCGAACGGGACGCGGGTGAAGATCGCCCGGTCGAGCCAGTTCGCGAACCGCGCGGGGTGGTCCGGGGGAAGGCCGATGTACTCGTCCATGTGGAACGCGGTCACCCGGGACCAGTCGATCCCGTCGGCGGCGGCGAGGCGCTCCAGCATCTCGGCCTGGCTCGGCGCCGCCGCGAAGACGATCCGCACGCCGTCCTGGTGGGCGAGGCGGGCCCGCAGCTCCGCGGCGATGTCGGCGGCGGCCGCCGCGCCCATCGCCGCCCGGTCCGGGAAGGACCGCACCCTCGGCATGCCCGGGACTTCCTGTCTCACCCTTCTCCTTCCAGCTCCACCAGCATGAGCAGCGCCCTGGCGATGTGGAACGGGTCCTTCACCGGGAGCGCGACCGTCTTCTCCACGGGCGTGCCGTCGCGGGTGCGGATCTGGGTCCACTCCCGCCCCTTCCCCTCCGGGAACGTCGCGAACACGTACTCGCGCAGCCGCGCGTGGTGCTCCGGCGCCAGCAGCGCGGTCGCGTAGAGCGCCTCGGCGTGCGGCCACCACAGCTTCGTGTCCCAGGTGTCGACGACGAGCGCCTCGTACGGGTCGTCGGTGCGGGCGCCGGTGGGGGCGCCCCCGTCGCGGTCGACGTAGCGCAGCAGCCCGCCGTGCTCGCGGTCCCAGCCCAGTTCGAGCGCGTGGACGGCGATCCGGGCGAGCCGGTCCGGCTCGGCGAGCGCGGACCCGGTGAGCAGGTCGCGGGCGTGGTGCAGGAACCAGGCCGCCTCCAGCACGTGTCCCGGGGTGCGGTGGCGCGACAGCAGCCCGTCGATCTCCGCGGGCATCTCCGCGACGTCGTCGCCTGCGAGGTGGTGCTCCTCGATCTGCCGTGCCGCGTCCCGCACGAGCGCGGCGGAGGCCGCGGAGCCGGTCGCGCGGTGCACCTGTTCGCCGACCCCGACGAGGATCATCGGCAGCCCGAACGAGCGGTGACCCACGGGCACCGGGTAGGGGTCGGAGCGGAACTCGCCGCTCGCGATCGCGGCCGCCGAGCGCAGCAGGATCTCCTCGGCGCGCCCGCCCCACTCCCCCTCCGGGTGCAGCCGCGCCACCCCGGCGAAGCCGAGCGCGGCGAACAGGTCGGCGTAGACGCTCGTGTGCGGCCCGGCCTCGTCGCCCGCCCGGTTCGTGACGAACGCGGTGGTGCCGTCGGGCAGGACCGCGTGGTCGCGGACGAACTCGGCCGTGCGCAGCGCCTGGTCGGCGTACCAGCCACCGTCGACGCCGAGCAGGTCCGCGTCCAGCGCGACGCGGGCGGTGAGCCACGCCCACCGGCCCTGCGACCACGTGTACTTGTCGTCGCTGACGAGGCGGGTGCCCGCGTTGTCCCAGCAGGTCAGCACCCCGCCGTGGGCGTGGTCGGGGCCGTTCGCGGCCCACCACGCGAGCACGTCGTCGACGAGGTGGTCGCGGTAGCTCACCGGACCTGCTCGGTGGCCGGCTCGTCCTGGGCGATCGCGTCGACCAGCTCGTCGGACCGGGCGTTGCGCCACGGTGCGACGAGCCCGATGACCACGAACGCGATGATCGAGCAGACGACCGGGCCGCCCACCTGGATGGCGGTGGCCTGGTCCTCGGCGAGCGACGAGACGTCGATCCCGTAGCGGGTGAACGCGAACACCGCGAGGCCGACGGCCCACGAGCCGATCGCAGCCACCGGGCCGCAGCGCTTGAAGGCGGGCAGCATGCCCAGCAGCATCGGGATCGCGATCGGGCCGACGAGCCCGCCGAACCACAGGATGATCAGGCCGAGCACGCCGCCGAAGCTGTCGGCGGTCAGCGCGATCACCATGCTCAGCGCGATGAACGTGAACACGCTGATCCGGCCGATGATCAGCTCCGCCCTGGTGTCGAGCGACCGGCCGCGCTTCCAGATCGCGGGCAGGATGTCGCGGGTCACCACCGAGGAGATCGCGTTGGCGTCCGAACCGGTCATCGCCATGGTGTGCGAGAACAGGCCGGCGAGCACCAGCCCGACGAGCCCGGCGGGCAGCAGCTCCTGCGTGAGCAGCGCGTAGGACTGGTCCGGCTCGGACAGGTTGGGCAGGAGCACCGGCGCCGCCCACATCGGGAAGAACATCACCAGCGGCCAGACCAGGTAGAGCGCCGCGGAGAACAGCGCGGCCCGCCGCGCCGTGCTGCCCGTCGGCGAGGCGATGAACCGCTGCGCCAGGTTCCAGGTGCCGCCGTTGTAGGACAGCGTGTTGATCAGCAGGTAGACCATCACGAACAGCGCCGTGTACTGCCCGTTGAAGGGCGCGGAGTGGTCCTCGGGCAGCTGGTCCCACAGCGTCCACAGGGTGGGGATGCCGTCGAGCGCGCCCAGCACGGCGACGAACAGCGCGATGCCCGCCACGAACTGGATCACGAACTGGCCCGTGTCGGTCAGCGCGTCGGCCCACAGGCCGCCGATGGTGGAGTAGACGAGCGTGACGCCGCCGGTGAGCAGGATGCCGACGGCGAGCGGGACGCCCGTGAAGACGTTGAGCAGCAGCGCGGTGGCCGTCCACTTGGCGCCGACGTCGAACACCTTGAGCGCGGTGCCGCTCCAGGCGAGCAGCTGCTGGGTGGGGACGCCGTAGCGGACCCGCAGGTACTCCAGCGGCGAGATGATCTCCAGCCGCCTGCGCAGCCGCGGCCACCGGGGGACGAACAGGAACGCGCCGACCACCATCGCGAAGGTGATCCCGAGCGCCCACCACACGTAGAGCACGAACCCCTCGGTGTAGGCGATCGCGGCGTAGCCGACGAACACCGCCGAGCTGTAGCCCGACATGTGGTGCGAGATGCCCGACAGCCACCACGGCATGCGCCCGCCCGCGGTGAAGAAGTCGCGCGAGTCGTGGATGCGGGCCTTCGCCCACAAGCCGATCAGCACCATCACGACGAAGTAGCCGCCGACCACCAACCAGTCGAGCAGGTCCATCGCTCCTCCGTGTCCCCTTCGCCCGCTTCCGCTCCGGACGGCTCGCGGTCGTTGTCGCCACCGTGTTCCTGCGGCGGCCGTTGGCGGGCGATGCTCGCGTGCAACCGGTTGCACGTCAAGTCCTGGCGGTTGAGACGAGCCGTACAGTGCACCCCGTGGCCCGTCTGGACGGGCGCCGCCAGGCGCCCACGATCAAGGTGGTCGCGGCGGCGGCCGGGGTGTCGACGTCGACGGTCTCGCGCGTGTTCTCCCACCCCCACCGGCTGAAGGCGAGCACGGTGGCGCACGTGACGGAGGTCGCAGCGCGGCTGGGCTACAAGCCGAGCCACACGGCGCGGGCGCTCAGCACCGGCCGGCTCGGGATGATCGCCGTCGTCGTCCCCGACATCGCCAACCCGTTCTTCCCGCCGGTGATCCGCGCCGCCCAGGCGCACGCGGCCACCGACGGCGTCAGCACCGTGGTCGGCGACACCGACGAGGACCCCGCCAAGGAGCTCGACCTGCTGGCCGAGCTGGAGCGGCGCACCGACGGGGTCGTGCTGGTGTCCTCGCGGCTGCCGGAGGACCAGCTGCGGGAGGTGGCCTCCCGGGAACACCCGCTCGTGCTGGTCAACCGGGACGTGGCGGGCGTGCCGCGCATCCTCGTCGACTCCGTGCCCGGCATCCGCGACGCGGTCGACCACCTCGCCGGGCTCGGCCACCGCCACATCGCCTACATCAGCGGGCCCGCCGGGTCGTGGTCGGACGAGCAACGCCGGGCCGCCGTACGCGAGCGGTGCGCCGCGCTCGGCATCACCGCCACCGTCCTGCGCCCGCACCGCCCCGAGCACGACGAGGGCCGGGCCGCGGCCGCCGAGGTGCTCGCCACCGGCGCCACCGCCGCCATCGCGTTCGACGACGGGCTCGCCCAGGGCGCGCTCGCCGGGATGGCCGAGCACGGGGTCGCCGTGCCCGGCGAGGTGTCGATCATCGGGTGCGACGACATCCTCGCGGCGACGACCTACCCGCCGCTCACCACCGTGCACGGCCGCGGCGGCGAGGCCGGCCGGCTCGCGGTCGAGCTGCTGATGGAGCTCGTGGAAAGCCCCGAGGCCGACCGGGACCGGCGGGTGTCGCTGCCCTCCCACCTCGTCACGCGCTCGAGCACCGGCCCGGCTACCGCCGGATCGCCCGCACCACGTCGGTGACGAGCGGGAGCACGAACTCCCCCGACGCCGTCTCCGGCCGGGCCGCGAGGTAGGCCCGGAGCCGGGCGAAGGCCGCCTCCCGCTCGGCCGGCTCCGCGACCAGCGCCCACGAGTGGGTGCGCAGCGTCGCGACGAGCCCGTCGACGGTGGTGGGCAGCAGGTGGGGGAACTGCGCGTACCCGTCGCTCACGAACGCGGGGTGCGCGAGCCGCGGCGGTTCCTCCTCGGGGCCGCGCACCGGGTGCGAGGCCCACCCGCCTGCCTCGTGGAAGCCGCGCACCCATTCCACGGTCCCGTCCTCGCCGTTCCACAGCGCGGCGAGCACTCCGCCCGGCCGCAGCACCCGCGCGACCTCCGCGTAGGCCCGGTCGTGGTCGAACCAGTGCCACGCCTGCCCGACGAGCACGGCGTCGAACGACCCGTGCGGCAGCGGGATCGCCTCCGCGGTGCCCTCGAGCGCGCGGACGCCGGGCAGTCGGCTGCGCAGCTCGGCGAGCATCGCGGCGTCGGGCTCGACGGCGGTGACCTCGCCGCGGTCGACGAGCGCCTGGGTGAGCTTCCCGGTGCCTGCTGCGAGGTCGAGCAGCCGCAGCGGTCCGCCCGCGACGGGCGCGAGCGCCCAGTCGACGGCCGCGGCGGGGTAGCCGGGACGGTGCGCCGCGTAGGCGGCAGCCGCCGCGCCGAAGGAGCGGGCCCGTTCTGGGGTGGTCACGCCTGCCGACCGTACGGCCTGCGACGGATGGGCGAACGAAATGCGCTCGATCCGGCTCACTACCCTTGACACCCGTGAGCAACGAGCCCCCCACCAGCCCCGACGTCGACCTGCCCGAGCAGATGCGGGTCCGCCGGGCCAAGCGGGCGGCGTTGCTGGAGCAGAACCGGGATCCCTATCCCGTCGCGGTCGAGCGCACCCACACGCTGCGCCAGGTGCGCGAGGCCCATCCCGACCTCCCGCCGGACACCGCCACCGGCGACGTCGTGGCCGTGACCGGCCGCGTGATGTTCCTGCGCAACACCGGCAAGCTGTGCTTCGCCACGCTCCGCGAGGGCGACGGCACCGAGCTGCAGGCCATGCTCTCCCTCGCGAACGTCGGCGAGGAGGAGCTCGCGCGCTGGAAGGCGCAGGTCGACCTCGGCGACCACGTGCAGGTGCACGGCGAGGTGATCACCTCCCGCCGTGGCGAGCTGTCGGTCATGGCCGACAGCTGGCAGATGGCGGCCAAGGCGCTGCGCCCGCTCCCGGTCGTGCACCGCGAGCTCGCCGAGGAGACCCGCGTCCGGCAGCGCTACGTCGACCTGATCGTCCGCCCGCAGGCGCGCGAGACGGTCTACCGGCGCGCCGAGGTGCTGCGCACGCTGCGCGCCGTCCTCGACGAGCGGTCCTTCGTCGAGGTCGAGACGCCGATGCTGCAGCTGCTGCACGGCGGGGCGACGGCGCGTCCCTTCGTCACCCACTCCAACGCGCTCGACACCGACCTGTACCTGCGGATCGCCACGGAACTGTTCCTGAAGCGATGCGTTGTGGGCGGGATCGAGCGCGTCTACGAGATCAATCGGGTGTTCCGCAACGAAGGGATCGACTCCACCCACTCGCCGGAGTTCACCACGTTGGAGGCCTACCAGGCCTACGCGACGTACGACGATATGGCCGTTCTGACGCGCGATCTGGTGCTCGCCTGCGCCCGCGCCGTCTTCGGCTCCACAGTGGTCACCCACGTCGACGGATCCACCTACGATCTGGGCGGCGAGTGGCGTTCGGTCACGATGCACGAGGCCGTGTCCGAAGTGGTGGGCGAGGAGGTGACTCCCGACACTTCCGTGGAGCGCCTCCGCAAGCTCGCGGCCACTCACGACGTGGAAGTCGCAGAAACCGACTCCGCCGGCGCGATCGTACTGGAACTGTTCGAGAAGCTCGTCGAGCACACGCTGCACGACCCGACGTTCGTGCGGGACTACCCGATCGAGCTCCGGCCGCTCGCCCGGCGGCACCGGAACGATCCGCGGCTCGCGGAGGCGTGGGACCTGTTCGTGTTCGGCACCGAGCTCGGGGTGGCGTACTCCGAGTTGGTCGACCCCGTCGATCAGCGCGAGCGGCTCACCCAGCAGGCGCTCAAGGCCGCGGCCGGTGATCCCGAGGCCATGCAGCTGGACGAGGACTTCCTGCGCGCCATGGAGTACGGATTGCCGCCCACCGGGGGCATGGGAATGGGCATCGACCGCCTGCTCATGACGCTCACCGGCCTCGGAATCCGCGAAACCATTCTGTACCCGCTCGTGCGTTCTGAGTAACTGTCGCGCGACACCGGACAGGGTGACTCGACGAACCGCCCCTTCGGGCTTATGGTTTCTTACGCGGCCATTGCCGCGTCGAAGCAGGTACGAAGTGGAGGGTTGCGGCTATGGCGCAGATCCGTGAGGTCCGACTGATCGACGACCTAACCGGAGAGGCCGCCGACGAGACGATCGAGTTCGGTATCGACGGCAAGAACTACGAGATCGACCTCTCCAAGGAGAATGCGAGCAAGCTGCGCGAGGCGCTGGCCGCCTACATCGCGGCGGCTCGGCGGGCCGGGGGCCGGCGCGGCCGTTCCGGTGCGGGCTCGGGCCCGGCGCGGCGTGCGTCCATCGACCGCGAGCAGAACCAGGCAATCCGAGAATGGGCGCGCAAGCGGGGCATGAAGGTGTCCGACCGCGGGCGCATCCCGGCCGAGGTGCTCGAGGCGTACCACAAGGAGAACTGACGCTCCGGCCCGCCCGACCCGGGGCGCCCCGTGGTTAGCCTGACCCCACAGGCATCTCCCGAGGAGGCCACGTGGCGCGCAGGACGACCACCCTCGAGGTGCTCCGCACCGAGCGGCTCACCCCGCGGATGATCCGCGTCGTCGCGGGAGGGGACGAGCTCGAGACGTTCCCCGACACTCCCCACACGGACCGTTACGTCAAGATCCTCTTCCCGCGCCCCGGCGTGCGGTACCCCGAACCGTTCGACCTCGGCGCGATCCGGGCGGAGCTGCCCCGCGAGCAGTGGCCCGCCATGCGCACCTACACGGTGCGGGCGCTCGACCACGCCGCCGGTGAGCTCACGATCGACTTCGTCCACCACGGTGACGTCGGGCTCGCCGGGCCGTGGGCCGCGTCGGCCCGGCCCGGCGACCTCCTGCGCCTCGCGGGCCCCGGCGGCGCGTACGCCCCCGACCCCGACGCCGACTGGCACCTCATGGTCGGCGACGAGAGCGCGCTGCCCGCGATCGCGGCGGCGTGCGAGCGCGTGCCGGACGGCGTGCCGGTGGTGGCCCTGCTCGAGGTCGCCGACGCCGCGGAGGAACAGGGGCTGGCCTGCCCCGGCGACCTGCGGGCGACCTGGCTGCACCGCAACCCCGACGCGCCCGACCAGGTGCTCGACGCGGTGCGGGCGCTCGAGTTCCCGCCGGGGCGGGTGCACGCGTTCGTCCACGGCGAAGCAGGCATCGTGCGCAGCGTGCGCAGGCACCTGGTCGGCGAGCGCGGCGTGGCTCGCGCCCGCCTGTCGGTGTCCGGCTACTGGCGCCGCGGCGTCGACGAGGACGGCTGGCAGGCCGAGAAGGCGGCCGAGCGGGCCGCGGTGACGGGGGGTCGTTGATCGTTCCGGGGGTGGGCTCGGAAGGTGCTGCGCCGGACGGCCAGGTTTCCCCGATCGGCCCAGCCACCCGTCTTGACCTGGGGGGCCTCGGCAGTGCGGAATGAGGCCCAGGGTGAACGCGTTGTCACGGGTGCGTGCGAGAGGCGCGATGCACCGCCCCGGGCCGATACAGTGGAGGCACGGGATGTACTCGGTGCGCTAGTGCGCCGGTGCATGGCGCAGCAGGCTAGGAGCGTAAATGTTCGAGAGGTTCACCGACCGAGCGAGGCGGGTTGTCGTCCTGGCCCAAGAAGAGGCCCGGATGCTCAACCACAACTACATCGGCACCGAGCACATCCTCCTGGGCCTGATCCACGAGGGTGAGGGTGTCGCTGCGAAGGCCCTCGAGTCGCTGGGCATCGCGCTGGAGGGTGTCCGCCAGCAGGTCGAGGAGATCATCGGCCAGGGCCAGCAGGCGCCGAGCGGGCACATCCCGTTCACGCCGCGGGCGAAGAAGGTGCTCGAGCTGTCGCTCCGCGAGGCGCTGCAGCTGGGCCACAACTACATCGGCACGGAGCACATCCTCCTGGGCCTGATCCGCGAGGGCGAGGGCGTCGCAGCCCAGGTGCTCGTGAAGCTGGGTGCCGACCTGAACCGGGTGCGCCAGCAGGTCCTCCAGCTGCTGTCGGGCTACCAGGGCAAGGAGCCCGCGGAAGGTACGTCCGGCGGCCGCGGCGAGGGCACCCCGAGCTCGTCGCTGGTGCTCGACCAGTTCGGCCGCAACCTGACCCAGTCCGCCCGCGAGGGCAAGCTGGATCCGGTCATCGGCCGCGAGAAGGAGATCGAGCGGGTCATGCAGGTCCTCTCCAGGAGGACCAAGAACAACCCCGTTCTGATCGGCGAGCCCGGCGTCGGCAAGACCGCTGTCGTCGAGGGGCTGGCGCAGAACATCGTCAAGGGCGAGGTGCCCGAGACGCTGAAGGACAAGCAGCTCTACACGCTCGACCTCGGCTCGCTGGTCGCGGGCTCCCGCTACCGCGGTGACTTCGAAGAGCGCCTGAAGAAGGTGCTGAAGGAGATCCGCACCCGCGGCGACATCATCCTGTTCATCGACGAGCTCCACACGCTCGTCGGAGCCGGTGCCGCCGAGGGCGCGATCGACGCCGCGTCGATCCTCAAGCCGATGCTGGCGCGCGGCGAGCTGCAGACGATCGGCGCCACCACGCTCGACGAGTACCGCAAGTACGTCGAGAAGGACCCGGCCCTGGAGCGGCGCTTCCAGCCGATCCAGGTGGGGGAGCCGAGCGTCACGCACACCATCGAGATCCTGAAGGGGCTGCGCGACCGGTACGAGGCGCACCACCGCGTCACGATCACCGATCCGGCCCTGGTGGCCGCGGCCACGCTCGCCGACCGCTACATCTCCGACCGCTACCTGCCGGACAAGGCGATCGACCTGATCGACGAGGCGGGTGCCCGGATGCGCATCCGGCGCATGACCGCCCCGCCGGACCTGCGTGAGTTCGACGAGAAGATCGCGGCCGTGCGCCGCGACAAGGAGTCGGCGATCGACGCGCAGGACTTCGAGCGGGCCGCGCACCTGCGCGACCAGGAGAAGCAGCTGCTCGCGCAGAAGGCCGAGCGCGAGAAGCAGTGGAAGTCCGGCGACCTGGACGTCGTGGCCGAGGTCGACGACGAGCAGATCGCCGAGGTCCTCGCCAACTGGACCGGTATCCCGGTGTTCAAGCTCACCGAGGAGGAGACCACGCGTCTGCTCCGCATGGAGGAGGAGCTGCACAAGCGGATCATCGGCCAGGAGGACGCGGTCAAGGCGGTCTCGCAGGCGATCCGGCGCACGCGCGCCGGCCTGAAGGACCCGAAGCGCCCGTCCGGCTCGTTCATCTTCGCCGGCCCGTCCGGTGTCGGTAAGACCGAGCTGTCGAAGGCGCTGGCCAACTTCCTGTTCGGCGAGGACGACGCCCTGATCCAGATCGACATGGGCGAGTTCCACGACCGCTACACCGCCTCGCGGCTCTTCGGTGCCCCTCCGGGCTACGTGGGCTACGAGGAGGGCGGCCAGCTCACCGAGAAGGTCCGGCGCAAGCCGTTCTCGGTCGTGCTGTTCGACGAGATCGAGAAGGCGCACCAGGAGGTCTACAACACCCTCCTGCAGGTGCTCGAGGACGGCCGCCTGACCGACGGCCAGGGGCGCACGGTGGACTTCAAGAACACCGTGATCATCTTCACCTCGAACCTGGGCACCCAGGACATCTCGAAGGCGGTCGGCCTCGGCTTCTCGGCCGGCAACGACGAGCGGTCGAACTACGAGCGGATGAAGACGAAGGTCGAGGACGAGCTCAAGAAGCACTTCCGGCCTGAGTTCCTCAACCGCATCGACGACATCATCGTCTTCCACCAGCTGACCGAGGACCAGATCATCCAGATGGTCGACCTCATGATCAGCCGCGTCGAGCAGCAGCTGGCGAGCAAGGACATGGCGATCGAGCTCACGCCGAACGCCAAGAAGCTGCTCGCCCGCCGCGGGTTCGACCCGGTGCTGGGTGCCCGGCCGCTGCGCCGCACCATCCAGCGCGAGATCGAGGACCAGCTGTCGGAGAAGATCCTCTTCGGCGAGGTGGAGCCCGGCCAGATCGTGGTCGTCGACGTCGAGAACTTCGACCCCGACGCCCCCGAGGGCCGCGGCGACGACAAGGCCAAGTTCGTCTTCCGGGGCGAGCCGAAGCCGGTCACGGTGCCCGACTCGCCGCCGGTCGACATGGCCGGTCAGGGCGACGAGTAAGAGCGCCCGACCCGAACGACCGAACGGCGCTCCCGCCGGCAACCGCCGGCGGGAGCGCCGTTCGTCGTGAGGGGCGTGTCGGCGAGTCGCGGCGTGGCCCCGGCGAGTCGGGGTCTGAGTGCGGGTGAGCCGCGGTCTGGGTGTCGGCGAGTCGCGGTGTGGGCGCCGGCGAGTCGCGGGCCGGACGCGGGCGAGCCGCGGTCAGGCCTCCGAGTGGCCCGCGGCGACGCGGTACCGGTCGGTGGCGCAGGGCGGCGGGTGGCACCGAGGCCGAGCACCGCCCCGCGGCGTCGGACCAGGCCGGGCTCAGGCGCGGCAGGTCGCGGCCCGCTCCAACAGCGCCTTCCGCTGCCTGGTGTTGGCCGTGAGCAGGGCCGCGCGCTCGAACTCCGCCGCGGCCTCGGCGGGGCGGCCCAGCTTCTCCAGCAGGTCCCCGCGCACGGTGGGCAGCAGGTGGTAGGCGCCGAGCCGGGGGTCCTCGCGCAGGCGCTCCACGATCTCCAGCGCCTCCTGCGCGCCGCGGGCCATGCCGACGGCGACGGCCCGGTTGAGCTCGACCACCGGCGAGGGGGCGAGCTGGGCCAGCCCGTCGTAGAGGGCGACGATCCGTTCCCAGTCGGTGTCCTCGGCCACCCGGGCGCGGGAGTGGCAGGCCGCGATGGCGGCCTGGAGCGTGTAGGGGCCGATCGGGCCGCCGGTCGCGTACGCGCGCTCGAGCGCGGCGAGCCCTCGACCGACGAGGAGCCAGTCCCAGCGGGAGCGGTCCTGTTCGAGGAGCGGCACCTGGTCGCCCGATGCCGAGACACGGGCCCGCGTGCGAGACGCCTGCAGCTCCATCAGCGCGACGAGCCCGTGGACCTCGGCCTCGCGCGGGAGCAGCTCGGCGAGGACGCGCCCGAGCCGCATGGCCTCCTCCAAGAGCTCGGGCCGGACGAGGTTGTCCCCCGAGGTCGGGGAGTAGCCCTCGTTGAAGATCAGGTAGATGACCTCGAGCACCGAGGCCAGCCGCTCGCGCAGCTCGCCCCGCCCGGGGACCTCGAACGGCACGCGCGCCGCGGACAGGGTGCGTTTCGCCCGCGAGATCCGCTGGGCCACCGTCGACTCCGACATCAGGTAGGCCCGGGCGATCTCCTTGGTGGTGAGCCCGCACAGCAGCCGCAGGGTGAGCGCCACCCGCGCGTCGGTGGACAGCAGCGGGTGGCAGGCGGTGAAGACGAGCCGCAGGAGGTCGTCGTCGAACGGGTCGTCGGGGTCGGGCTCCGCGGTCTCGGCCAGCTGCGCCCGGTGCCCGATCTCCTCGATCTTGCGTTGGTGGACGTCCGCCCGGCGTAGCCGGTCGATGCCGCGGTGCTTCGCCGTGGCCATGAGCCAGGCGCCCGGGTTCTCCGGGACGCCCGACTCCGGCCACTCCTCCAGGGCGGCGAGCAGCGCCTCCTGGGCGAGGTCCTCGGCGAGGCCGACGTCGCGCACCAGGCGCGCGGCGCCCGCGATCAGGCGCGCGGACTCGATCCGCCACACGGCCTCGATGGTGCGTCGGACGTCGGCCTCGGCCATCAGGCGCCCTCGACCTGCTCCCGCATCTTCTCCTCGCGCTCCTGCAGCTCGGGGGTGAGCGCGTCGCCGAAGTCCTCGGCCTCGAAGATCGGGCGGAGCTCCACGACGGAATGCTCACCCGTGGGGTTCGGGATCCGCTTGGCCCACTCGATGGCTTCGTCCATCGACCGGACCTGCCACACCCAGTAGCCCGCGAGCAGCTCCTTGGTCTCGGCGAACGGCCCGTCGATCACCTTCCGCTCGGTGCCGGAGAACTCGATGCGCACCCCCTTCGAGCTCGGGTGCAGGCCGTCCCCCGCGAGCAGGATGCCGGCCTTCACCAGCTCCTCGTTGTAGGCCGTCATGGCCTCGAGCTCCTCCTGCGTGGGCATCGCCCCCGCCTCGGTCTGCTCGGTGGCCTTGATCAGCACCATCACTCGCATCGGTGGAACCTCCTCGTCCGTTTCGGGTCCTTACCTGTGCGGCGAGCGAACGGACCGGATCTCGACACGGGCCGACTGTGGTATGCATCACGCCGCTCGCGCCCCATCCACCGGGTGCCGTTCGCGCTCGAAACAGGTGCCGCGGCCGGGGCCTGTGGGGGGTGGCGCCGGCCGCGGCCTCAGCCCTCGACGAGGTCGGCGAGCTCGGTGAGCACTTCGGCGGCCGGGCGGGCGATGCCGACGCCGCGCCCGTGGCGCACCTCGGGCTCGCGGGTGTTGATCCGCACGAGCGCCCCGCTCGCGGCGCTGGAGAGCTCCGCCTCGCGCCGCACGGTCGGGACGGCGGTGCCTGCGCCGATCTCGATGACCGTGAGCGGGACGCCGGCGGCGTGCAGCTCGCGGCGCCACGCGGTGTGGGCGCGCAGCTGCTCGGCCGTCCGATCGGGGACCCAGTCGGCGTCGCCGAACATCAGGATGTTGGGGCGGGCGAGGGAGCCGCAGGCCGGGCAGGAGGGCAGGGGCGGCCGGGCGCGCATCGTCTCCGGGTCGACCTCGACCGTGACGTCGTCGGCGGGCCACGGCGGCTGCCCGCAGTGCGCGGTGCACTGCAACCAGTGGATCGAGCCGTGGCACTCGGCCACGGTGTCGGCCGGGAAGCCGGCGCGCTGGAACTGGCCGTCGACGTTGGAGGTGAACACGCGCGTCGGCCACCGCTTCGACCACTCGCGCAGCACGACGAACCCGACGTGCGGTTCGGTGCGCCGGTAGAGCTCGAGGCGGTGGCCGTAGAAGCCCCACGCGAGCTCGGGGTCCTCCGCGAAGTGCACCGGGTCGGCGAGCTCCTCGAACCGGAGCCCGAGGCGGCGGTAGGGCGGGTAGGCCCGCCAGAAGCCCTCGGGGCCGCGGAAGTCGGGCAGGCCGGAGTCGACCCCCATCCCCGCGCCGGCGCAGACGAGCAGGGCGCCCGCGTCGCGGATCAGCTCGGCGGCGCGCCCGAGGTCCCCGCTCAGGATCCCGACGCCCGGGACTGCTGCACGACCTCGAACTCCAGCAGCGACGACCCGGTGCCGACCGGGCGGGCGCGCTCGCCGGAGTGGGCCTGCATCCCGGCGCCCTTCATCCACGCCTGGAACGACTCGTCGTCCTCCCAGTGCGTGACGACGAAGTAGCGGCTCTCGCCGGACACCGGGCGCAGCAGCTCGAAGGAGATGAAGCCGGGCTGGCCGTCCACGGCGTGCAGCCGGTTGGCGAACCGCTTCTCCAGCTCTGGGCCGGCGCCCTCGGGCACCTCGATCGCATTGATCTTCACGACGGCCATGGCTTCCAGGGTAGCTACCGCGCCGCCCTCGGCTATGGAGCGCGTGTGGGCTCGAGGACGAGCAGGCGCAGCTCGTTGGGGGCGAGCGGCAGCGTCTGGCTGTAGTAGGTGCCGTTCGTCCGTGGCGGGATGACGAACGTCTCGACCGGGTTCAGACCGCCGGCGTGGACGTCGTGGGCCACCCGGTATCGGGTGACGCGGACCGACGACGTGCGGAACGCCCCGGAGAAGCCGGTGAGCACGATGCGGGAGTCGTAGGCGGCCGTGCCCGTCCACTGGTAGTTCCACGTCATGACCGCGACCGTCGAGCCGCTCGCCGCGGCGAGCCCGTAGACGCCGGTGCCCTGGGGCGACAGCGCGTCGGACGTCGCCCGCACCCGGGTGGGCGGGAGCGTGGTCAGTTGGCGCAGCGCGGCGTAATACGGTCGGGGCACGCCGGTGGCGAGGTCGACGAACAGGTCCTTCCGGTCGTTCTCCGGGTGGTCGATCGTCCAGTCGAACGGGATGATGTCCTGCTGGCCCGCGTAGTGGTAGTGCAGCGAGGCGGCGCAGGCGGCCTGGATGTGCAGGTCGGCATCGAAACCGCGCGGGGACTCGCGGGTCCCGGGGAAGACCCCGATCTCGGTGACCAGTACCGGGACCGCGGGGAGGCCGCGGGCGCGCAGGAGGTCGACGACCTGCTGCCGCTCGGTCCGCACGATCGCAGGTTCGTCCTTGAGCGCGTCCCACGCTCCGCCGCCGGTGTTGATCAGGTACTGGTGGTAGCTGATGAAGTCGAGGCGCTTCGCCTGGTCGCCGTCGCGGGCGTACTGGTCGAGGAACGCGCCGAGCCGCAGCGTGCTGAACACGTCGAGGGTCGGGCCGCCCACGAGCAACCGGGGGCCGGGCAGGTTCATCGCGTTGACCGCGTTCACGACCCGGTAGGCCAGCCGGTACTTCTCGTAGTAACGGGGGGCGTCGGCCGGGACCCCGAGGTCCTCGTTCTCCACCTCGATGTACTCGATCTTCGGGTAGCGGCGTTTGTAGTGGGCCAGCATGTCGACCTGTGCGGTGTACAGCTGCTCGGCCGTCCAGCCGCCGCTCGTGACGAGGGGGTCGTAGTCGGTCTGCCAGTTGACGAGGACCCGCTGCGCGCGCTGGTGGTAGGTGTCGAGGTAGTCGTACCAGCGTGCGTAGTCGGGTCGGCGGGTGGCCGGGTCGACCGTGCGGGTGAACCGCAGCCAGACGCGGACCCGTTCGAGCTGGAGCGCGTCGAGCGCGGCGAGGGTGGCGGGACCGTAGCGCCAGCTCTGCGGGATCGCGCTGAGCTGGCGGCCGAGGCCGAAGGGGAACCGGCCGGAGGGGGCGGCGAGGTCCACCGACACGGTGGCGAGCCGGGGGGCGGCCTGCTGGGGACGGGCCGCTGCGATCAACGCGGGGGCCGACAGGCAACCGGCCAGGAACGTACGACGGTCCACGGGGAGCGTTTCCTGGGGTGTCGGGGTCGGGGGCGGAGGTGGGCGCGGCCGCGCCGGAAGGTCGGGGGAGCCGGCACGGCCGCGCGGGGGTCGAGCGGTCAGCGACCGCCGGGCAGGTGCTTGCGGAAGTGCTCGTCGGCCGCGTCGACGGCCAGCGAGACCTGCTCGTCCTGGTCGTAGAAGTCGATCTGGGTGCCGCCGTCGGCCCACACGACCTCGGTCGGGCCCGCGGTCGCGTCGGCCACCGTGCGCAGGTTCTCCGGCAGCACGCAGCCGTCGCTGTGGACGAACAGGCCGGGGGCCCGCACGGCCGGGGCGGCCGACAGCCCGTCGAAGGTGAGCCAGTACAGCCACGACAGCTCGGCCATCTCGTTCACCCAGGTCGGGACGGCGCCGCGGGCCGGGGAGGCGTAGTAGTCCAGCTCGAGGAACATGCCCGCCTCCTCGTTGCCCGCGTCGTAGGCGGGCACGGTACGGACCTCGCCGGTGCGCTGGTAGAGCGCGAGCGCGTCGGCGGCCCGGTCGAGCCGCTTCGCCACGCCGTCGGCGCCGCCGTAGAACGGGGCGACGGTGGCCGCGTCGTGGAACCAGCCGGCCACGCTCGCGTAGGCGGTGATCGGCGCCCCGGCCGCGATCGCGCGCAGCACGTACTGGGCGCTCGCGCAGATGGCCAGGTACCCGAGCGCGCCGGGCCGTACGAACGACAGCGTGGATACCGCGCGCGCGGCCGCGACGATGTCGTCGATCTTGCGCGCGGGCAGCTCGGCCTGCCGCGGCGTGCCGTCGCTGGCACCGAAACCGGCGAAGTCGAACGTGAACACGGTGTAGCCACGGGCGGCGAGCCGGGCGGCGTACAGGTCGGCCATCTGCTCCTTGACCGTGAGCCACGAGCCGGTGACGAGCAGCGCGGGCTGCGGCTCGACGAGGTCTTCCGGCGTGCGGTGCAGCGTCGCGGCGAGCGTGGTGCCGCCGGTGAACAGCTGGAAGGGCCGTGGGGTGATCACGTCGGGATCATCGCTGGTCAACGTGCCTCCAAGGAGGGTCGGAACGTGCTGTCTTCGCCTCGGGAACCGGCCACCCGGTGGCCGCGTCCGGCGTCCGCCGAACCTATGGACGCGCGGGTTCGCGGGGGAAACAGCGGATCGGTGTGGGGGCCACCGGTTCCGGTTGTCGGCACGGGCCGTGGGCTCAGGGCTTGCCGAGCAGGTTGCGGGCCACCGACTCCAGGTGGGTGCGCATGGTCGACTCGGCGAGCTCGGGGTTGCGGTCCCGCAGCGCGTCGACGATCGCGACGTGCTGGCGGTGGTAGAGCCGCCGGTGCTCGATGGTGTGGGTGCGCCGCTTGAGGCTGCCCCACACCGGCAGCTCGCGGGCGGTGTGCATGACGTCGCAGAGGTGCTCGAGCAGGCCGCTGTGCGTCGCGTGCGCGATCGCCCGGTGCAGCCTTTGGTCCCAGGTCTCGAGCAGGTCGGGGTCCTCGTCGACGAGCGCGTCGCCGAGCCCGTCGACGCACCGTGCGATCCGCTCCAGGTCGGACTGCGTCGCGTGCCGCGCCGCGAGCGCCGTGACCGGCGGCTCGATCAGCAGGCGCGCCTGGATGATCTCGGCGGGGCTGGTGTCGGTCGGGGCGCGCTTGACCGCCGTGCGGCCCTCCTCGGTGAGGAACGTGCCGCGCCCGACCTGCCGCACGACGAGGCCCTCGCGCTCCATGACGTCGAGGGCACGCCGGATCGCGCCGCGCGGCGCGGCGAGCCGCTCGACGAGGGCGCGTTCGGTGGGCAGCTTCGCGCCCGGGCCGAGCGTGCCGTCCGCGACGCCCTCCGCCACCAGGGCCCGCAGGGCCTGCTCCACGTTCAGCACGGATCAAGGGTAGCTCTTCGAACCAATCCGAACCAATAACGCGCACTCGGATCAGCGAAATCGCCTCTTCCGTCCCTTGTCTCCTGGCTGTATGGTTCCCGCTCGAGCGCTGATTGGTCCGAAATTGGTTCAGATTGGAGCGCCAATCCATGAAGCTGGTGAGCTTCACCACCGGGCGCGAGGAGCGCGTCGGGTTGCTCGACGCCGACCGGGAGACGATCCGCGACGTCACCGGTCTGCTCCCCGACGGCGCCGGCATGCTCGAGGTGATCGAGCGCTGGGACGAGCTGGGGCCCGCCCTCGCCCGGAACGCGTCCGCGCTCCCGGCCCGACCGCTCGCGGACGTGCGGCTGCTGGCGCCGATCCCGCGACCGCGGCGCAACGTCTGGTGCGTCGGCAAGAACTACCGCGCGCACGCCCTCGAGGTGGTGGGGACCGGCCTCGACGACGCGGGTGAGGCGGACGCGGTCCCGGAGCGGCCGGTGGTGTTCAGCAAGGCGACCACCGCGGTCGTCGGACCCGACGCCGAGATCGACCCGCACCGCGGCGTCACCGCGGAGCTCGACTACGAGGGCGAGCTCGCCGTCATCATCGGCCGCGGCGGGCGGGCGATCCCGGCCGAGCGCGCCTTCGACCACGTGTGGGGCTACACGATCCTCAACGACGTCACCGCCCGCGACCTGCAACGCGACCACCAGCAGTGGCTGCTCGGCAAGTCGCTCGACACCCACTGCCCGATGGGCCCGTGGGCGGTGACGGCCGACGAGGTCGACGACGTCGGCGCCCTCGAGCTGCGGACCGCCGTGAACGGCGAGACCCGCCAGTTCGCCCCGGTCAAGGACCTGGTCTTCGGGGTCGACGAGCTCGTGGCGACGATCTCGGCGGGCACCACCCTGCTGCCCGGCGACATCCTCGCCACCGGGACGCCCGCGGGCGTCGGCATGGGCTTCGACCCGCCGCGCTACCTCGCCCCGGGCGACGTGGTCGAGGTGTCGATCACCGGCCTCGGCATCCTGCGCAACCGGGTGGGCGGGGCGCGATGATCATCGAGCAGGAGTTCACGGTGGACGCGCCCCGGGACGCGGTGGCGGCGTTCTTCACCGACGTCCAGCGGGTCGCGGGGTGCGTGCCCGGGCTGGAGGGCGTCGAGGAGACCGGGCCGAACCAGTACTCGGCGCGGCTCGGCGTGCGGATGGGCCCGATCCGGGCGTCCTTCGGCGGGACGCTGCGCCTCGACCCGAGCGAGGCGCCCGCGCGGCTCGTCGCGGTGGGCGAGGGGCGCGACCGGGCCACCGGCAGCGTCGCGACGGTGCGGTTCACCGCCGACCTCACCGAGGTCGCGCCGTCGAGCACGCGGGTCACCGCGACCGCCGACGTCGCGCTGCGCGGCCGCATGGGCCAGTACGGCACCGGCGTGGTGCGCGCCGCGGCCGGCGAGCTGGTGCGCGAGTTCGCCGCCTGCGCCAACGCCACCCTCGCCGCCGAGGCCGTCCGCTCCGCCCCGGCCTCCCCCGAGCAGGCGGTGGCCGTCGCAGCTCCCCCTGCGGCGGCCACCGCCGGACCACGGCGCGGCCTGCTCGCGCTGCTCGTGCGGGCGCTGCTGCGGGCCGCCCGCGGCCGCCTCACCCGGCGGAAGGGAGGCGTGCGATGACCGCGCCGGTCGTGCGGGAACCGGGGTCGACCCGCGAGGCCTGCGCCTTGCTCGCCGCCGACCCGTGGGGCACCAAGGTCGTCTCCGGAGGCACCGCGCTGGTGCTGATGATGCGGCAGGGCCTGGTCGCGCCGCAGTCGCTCGTCGCGCTGTGGCGCATCCCCGGCCTCGCCGGGATCACCCGCGCCGGGGACGTGCTGCGGATCGGCGCGACCACGACCCTCGCCGAGGTCGCCGCCTCGCCGCTCGTCCGCTCGGTCGCGCCGAGCCTCGCCCACGCCTGCTCGGTGGTGGGCAACCCGAGGATCCGCAACGTCGCGACGCTCGGCGGCAACCTGGCCGAGGCCGACTACGCCTCCGACCCGCCTGCGGCGCTGGCGTCCCTCGGCGCCCGCTGCCACGCGACCGGGCCGGACGGCACCCGGGAGATCCCGGTGCGCGACCTCGTCACCGGCTTCTACGAGACCGTGCTCGACCACGCCGAGCTCATCACCCACGTCGACGTCCCGATCGCCGGGCCCGGGCGGCGCGCCACGTACCTCAAGTACCGCACCCGCTCGTCGGAGGACCGCCCGTGCGTCGGCGTCGCCGCCCGCCTCGACGCCGACGAGCGGGGCCGGGTGCGCGAGCTGGACGTCGTCGTCGCCGCGGTCGCGCCGACGCTGCACCGGGTGCCCGCCGCGCTGGACGCCGCCGCGGGCCGCGCCGTCGACGACGCGCTGGCCGGCGAGGTCGCACGGTCCTACGCGGAGGCCGTCGAGCCGCTGGAGGACGCCCGCGGCTCGGCCTGGTACCGCCGCCGGATGGTCGAGGTCCTCGTGCGGCGGGCGGTGCAGCGGTTCACGGCGCCGGAGGAGGTGGTTCGCAGTGCCTGAGGTCGGATCCGACCGCCGCATGCACGACGCGGAGGAGCGGGTCGTCGGGACCGTCCCGTTCGTGCTCGACGTCCGCGTCGACGGCATGGCGCACGCCAAGGCCGTGCGCAGCCCGTTCCCGCACGCGCGGATCAGGTCGGTGCGCACCGACGACGCGCTGGCGGTGCCCGGCGTCCTGCTGGTGCTGACCGGCGCCGACCTGGACGCCGACCCGGAGGTGAACCCCTACTACGGCAGCCCGCGGCCCGACCAGCCCGCGCTCGCGATCGGCAAGGCCCGGTACGCGGGCGAGCCGGTCGCGGTCGTCGTCGCCGAGACCGCGGCCGCGGCCGCCGCCGCGGCGCCGCTCGTGGAGGTCGACTACGAGGAGCTGCCCCACGTCGTCGACGCGAACGAGGCGGCCCGGCCGGGCGCGCCGGTGGTCCACGACGCGTGGCCGGACAACGGCTGCGGGTCGTGGCGGCTGCGCCACGGCGACCCGGACGCGGCGCTGGCGTCCGCCGACCGCGTCTACACCGGCGTCTACCACTCGCCGTCGGCCAGCCACGTCCCGATGGAGCCGATGGTCTGCATCGCCGACTGGACCGGCGGCGGGCTCGAGGTCTGGAGCGCCACGCAGGCCCCGCACGCGGTGCGGGAGGCGCTGGAGAAGATGTTCGCCGTCCCACCCGGTGGGGTGCGTGTGCGCACGCTCAACGTGGGCGGCGGGTACGGCGCGAAGACCCAGGTGAAGATCGAGCCGTTGGTGGCGTGCGCCGCCCGCGCGGCCGGCCGCCCGGTGCGCATGGAGCTGGCCCGCGACGAGGTGTTCCTCACCGCGGCCAAGCACGCCGCGACCGTCGAGCTGACCACCGGGGTGCGCGACGACGGCACGATCGTGGCCCGCCGGGTCAAGGTCAACTACAACGCCGGCGCCTATGCGCTCTCCAGCCCCATCGCCTCCGGGCAGGGCTTGACCCGGGCCAACGGCCCGTACACGATCCCGAACGTCGCCATCGAGTCGGTCGCGACCTACACCAACACCGTCCCCAGCTGCCCGTTCCGCGGCGCGATGACCTCGCAGCTGGCGTTCGCCTACGAGTCGCAGCTCGACGACATCGCCGCCGACCTCGGTATGGACCCGCTCGAGCTGCGGCGCAAGAACCTGCTGCGCGACGGGGAGGTCTACCCGACGGGCGAGGTCATGCACGACCTGCACTACGACGAGCTGCTCGACGACCTCGAGCGCGCGATCGACTGGGGCAGCCCGCCCGAGCCGGCGCCTCCGGGCAAGGCCCGGGGCAAGGGCATCGCGATCATGCTCAAGAACACCCTCACCCCCACCCGGTCGGAGGCCCGGCTGCGGCTGGTCCCCGACGGGCGGGTGCACCTCGACTCGAGCACGGTCGAGCTGGGCCAGGGCTCCCACCCGACCCTGCTCCAGCTCACCGCCGACCACCTCGGGATCTCCGCGGACCGGCTGGTCCGCGGCTTCCCCGACACCGCGCACACCCCGTACGACACCACCACCAGCTCCAGCCGCAGCACCCACGCCATGGGCACCGCGCTGGAGCGGGCGGCGGCGGACCTCAAGCGCCGCCTGCGGGCGCTCGCGGCCGACCACTGGGGGGTGCCGGCCGAGGAGGTCGAGGTCGCCGACGGCCACGTCGCCCACCCCGGGACGGGCGAGCGGCTGCCCTGGGAGGGCCTGCTGGCCGCGACCGGGACCGGCGAGGTCGTCGGTGAGGGCGTGTTCGCCCCTGACTTCGGCCTGACGCTGCTGGAGGACCCGCACGACGTGCGGGGCCGGGTCACCGTGCACTGGCACCAGGGCGGGGCGGCCGCCGAGGTCGAGGTCGACCTGGAGACCGGGCGCGTCGAGGTGCTGCGGATGCACGCCAACTGCTACGCCGGGCGGGTGGTGAGCCCGCTGCGGGTGCGCCAGCAGAACCAGGGCTGCGCCGTGTTCGGCCTCGGCCCCACGCTGTTCGAGGAGCTGCACTACCAGGACGGAACGCTCACCAACCCGAACCTGTCCGACTACATGATCCCGTCGATCCTCGACGTGCCCGCGGTGATCACCAGCTCGGCGCTCGAGGCCGGCGACGAATCCGCCGAGCTGCACGGCGTCGGCGAGATGGCGTTGCCCGCCGTGGCTCCCGCGGTCGCCAACGCCCTCTTCGCCGCGACCGGCACCCGCATCGACCGCCTACCGCTGACCCCGGAGCGCGTGCTGCGCGCGCTCGGCGAGCACGACCCGGTGAAGGAGGAGACCGGATGACGGCCGAACCCGAGGTGGCCGACGCGGTGCCGTCCGGCAGCACCCGGACGGTGACCCTGCGGCTCAACGGCGAGACCCGCACCGTCGAGATCGACCAGGCGGCCACGCTGCTGCAGGTGCTGCGCGACCAGCTGGGCATCACCAGCGCCCGCAGCGCCTGCGGCATCGGGGTGTGCGGTGCGTGCACCGTGCTCGTCGACGGCAAGGTGACCAGCTCGTGCATCATGCTCGCCGCCCAGGCCCACGACCGGGAGATCACCACCGGCGAGGGGCTGCGCCTGCCGTCCGGCGAGCTGTCGGCGGTGCAACGGGCGTTCGTCGATCGCGGCGCCTACCAGTGCTCGTTCTGCATCCCGGCCATGGTCCTGACCGTGCACGCCGCGCTGCAGGACCCCGAGGCGGGGCGTGACGTCGAGTCGGTCCGCGAGTACCTCGCGGGCAACCTGTGCCGCTGCGGCACCTATCCCACGATCCTCGAGGCGGTCGCCGACCTGGTCGGGGCCGAGCCCGCCGACGGAGGTGCGGCATGACCACGGACACCACCGGAACCGTCGTGCAACCCAAGATCCGGCTCTCCGGCATCGAGAAGACGTTCCGCTGGACCCGCCGCGGCCGCCAGGAGGTCGTCCCCGCCCTCGGCGGCGTCGACTTCGACATCCGCCCCGACGAGTTCCTCTCGGTCATCGGGCCGAGCGGTTGCGGGAAGACGACGCTGCTGCGGATCATCGCGGGCCTCGAGGCCGCGGACGCGGGCGCCGTGCGCATCGACGGTCGGGAGGTCACCGGCCCGGGCCCGGAGCGCGCCATGGTGTTCCAGGCGTTCGGGCTCTTCCCGTGGAAGACCGTCCTGGACAACGTCATGTTCCCGCTGACGATCCGGAAGGTGCCCGCCGCCGAGGCCGCCGAGCGCGCCCGTGAGCAGCTGCGCCGGGTCGGGCTGGAACGGTTCGCCACGAGCCACCCGCACCAGCTCTCCGGCGGGATGCAGCAGCGGGTCGGGATCGCCCGGGCCCTCGCGACCGACCCGGAGATCCTGCTCATGGACGAGCCGTTCGGCGCGATCGACGCCCAGACCCGCGAGTACATGCAGGAAGAGCTCATGCGGATCTGGGCCGAGACCCGCAAGACGGTCGTGTTCATCACCCACGACCTCGACGAGGCGGTGCTGCTCGCCGACCGGATCCTGGTGCTGTCGCGCGGCCCCGGGCAGGTGCGCCGGGTCGTCGACGTCGACCTGCCGCGCCCCCGGTGGGAGTACGACGTGCGGGCCCACCCGGCGTTCGCCGCGGTCCGCAACGAGATCTGGCAGCTGCTGCGCGACGACCTGCGCGCGCAGACCGAGCAGGAGATCTCCGGTGGCCGGTGACGTCGCCGCGGCCCGGCTCGCCGGGGCGCGGCGGGCCCCCGTGGCGGGCCACCTGGTCGCCGCCGTCGTCGTGTTCGGCAGCTGGGAGCTCTACGGCAGGCTGGGCAACCCGCTGCTGCTCCCGCCTGTGTCCGACGTCCTCGTGGGGCTCGTCGAGATCACGGTGAACGGGGCGCTGCCTGCGGCGTTGTTCTCCAGCCTCCAGCTGCTCGCGCTGGGGTTCGGCACCTCGCTGGTCGCGGGCACCCTGCTCGGGATCCTGATCGGGCGCTACGAGCTCGCCCACCGCGTGTTCGGGCCGTTCCTGAACGCCCTGTACGCCACGCCCGACATCGCCCTGCTCCCGCTGATCCTGCTGTGGTTCGGGTTCGGGATGCCGGGCCGGGTCGTCGTGGTGTTCCTCGCGGCGTTCTTCCCGATCATGATCAACACCTATGCCGGGGTGCGCGACGCGCCCCGGGACCTGCTCGAGGTCGCGGCCTCCTTCGGGGTGAGCTCGGAGGTCGCGCGGCTGCGCCGGGTCGTCCTGCCCGCCGCGCTCCCGTTGATCATGGCCGGGTACCGGCTCGGCATCGGGCGCGCCGTCGTCGGCATGGCCGTGGCGGAGGTGTACCTGCGCCTCGGCGGGATCGGCGCACTGATCGTGCAGTACGGCGCCGCCATGCGCACCGACCTGCTGCTCGCGGCCATCCTGCCGCTCCCGCTGCTCGGCATCGCCCTCACCAAGGTCTTCGAACGCATCGAGAACCGCTTCCAGTACTGGCGTCACTCCTGACCGCTTCCCCATCCACGCGCTGCTCGACGAGGAGCTGACACATGACCGCGTCCCCCTCACCCACCCCGTCCGCCCGCTCCCGCGCTCGCCGGTGGGCGCTGCTGGGCGCCGCCGCGCTGCTCGCCTCCGCCTGCGCGGGCGGGGCGGCCCAGAGCCCGCCCGTCCCGGCGGGCGGCGCCCCGGGTGGAGCGTCCGGCGGCGGCCTGCAGGCGTTCGACCAGAACGCCGTGCCCGCCACCGGCGTCCAGGGCGGCCCGACCTTCGACCTGTCGGGTGTGCGCGTCGTCGCGACGACGCCCGCGCCCGGCGCCATCAACATGGGCACCTTCTTCGCCTACAAGCGCCTCGAGGAGTGGGGCGCCGACGTCGAGGTCGTGGTGATCACCACGACCAGCGGCGTGCAGACGATCGTCGCGGGCGGGGCCGACATCGCCTCGCAGGGCACCGACGAGGTGGTCCTCGGCGCCGCGGAGGGGGCGCGCATGGTGTCCATCGGCGCCCCGTACACCGCCGTCGACTACGTGCTGGTGGCCCGCAACGACATCACCGACCTGGCCGCGCTGCGCGACCGCGTCGTCGGGATGTCCGGCCCGTCGGGGTTCGACGCGCTGCTCACCCGGCTGACGCTCGAGCAGAACGGGATGAACCCCGAAGGCGACGTTCGCTTCGTCCAGATCGGCGGGAGCCCCGACCGTGCCGCCGCCCTGCTGAGCGGCCAGGTCGACGCCGCCACGATCTTCATGGAGGACTGGGAGGAGCTCAGTCGGCGCACCGACCAGCTGCGGCTCGTGCACTACATGGCCGACACGGTGCCCGGGATCCCCTCGGCGGCCTTCTTCGCCGAGGAGAGCTACTGGGCCGAGAACCGCGAGGTCGCGCTCGCCCTGGCCTGCGCGAACCTCCAGGCCAACGAGTGGATCAACAGCAGCGAGGACGGGTTCGTCGACTGGGTGCTGCGGGTGGTCCCCGGCTCCACCGAGGAGGCGGCGCGGGCGATCTACCGGTCGGGCCGCGAGGTCGACATGTGGCCGACCGACCCCGAGCGGATCCTCTCCGTCGACGGGCTCGGCGGGCTCGTCGACGCCATGATGCAGACCGGCGAGATCAGCACCCGGGTCGACCCGGCGACCATCGCCGACCCCACCTTCCTGCGTGAGGCGGCGGACATGGGTTGCGGGCAGGGGTCGCGGTCATGACCGCCCCCGTCCAGGAGCGCCCCGCGGCGGCCGCGTCGCGGGGCCCCGCCCCCGCCGCCCTGCTCAACGCCGGGCTGCCGGTGGTCGCCTTCGTGGTGTTCCTCGCCGTCTGGGAGGTGGCGGGGCGGCTGGTGAACCCCGTGCTGTTCGCGCCGCCGAGCCGGGTCGCCGAGGCCTTCGGGGAGCTGACCGCGAACGGCCGCCTGCCCCAGGCCGTGCTCGTCACGCTCCAGTCGCTCGGGCTCGGGTTCCTGCTCGCCCTGGTCAGCGGGCTCGCGATCGGGGTGGTGCTCGGCCTCTACCCGAGGCTCGCACGCGTCGTCGAGCCCTATATCGACGCGATCTACGCGACGCCCCGGGTGGTGCTGATCCCGCTCGTGATCCTCTGGTTCGGCGTCGGGTTCTGGGGGCGGCTGTTCATCATCTGGATCGGCGGCGTCGTCCCGATCATCATCAACACCGCCATCGGGGTACGCAACGCCCGCCGGGACCTCATCGAGGTGGCCCGCTCGTTCGGCGCCACCGAGCGCCAGACCGTCCGCCACGTGATCCTGCCCGGGGCCGTGCCCTACGTGCTCGCGGGCCTGCGGATCGCGGCGGGCAGGCTCCTGCTCGGCGTCGTCATCGCCGAGGTGTTCCTCGACCTCACCGGGGTCGGCGGGCTCATCCAGACCGAGGCGCAGTACTTCCGCGCGGACAACATGCTGGTCGGCGTCATCGTGCTGGCCCTGCTCGGGGTCGTCATGATCGCGGCGTTCGACCTGCTGGAGCGCGCGTTCTCCGGCTGGAAGGACGCGGGACGCGGATGAGCGACCACCACGACCCGCGCGAGCTGGTGAGCCTCGGCTGCCGCGTGCTCGACCTCATGGGCCAGTCCGACCTGGCCTGGGGCCACGTCTCGGTGCGCGACCCGGACGGCCGCGGCGTGTGGATCAAGGCCCGCGGGCTCGGCTTCGACGAGGTGGGGCCGAACGACGTCGTCCTCGTCGACCGCGCGGGCCGGGTCCTCGACGGGACGGGCGGGGTGCACGCCGAGTACCCGATCCACACCGAGGTCCTCGCGGCGCGCCCGGACGCCGCGGCGGTCGTGCACACGCACCCGGAGGCCGCGGTGGCGTTCGGGGCGACCGACCTGCCGCTGCGGCCGATCGGGCACGAAGGCGCGCTGTTCTCCCCGCCGTCGCCGCCGCGGTTCACCGCGACCAGCGACCTGATAACCACCCCCGAGCTGGGGGCCGCGGTCGCGGCGGCGCTCGGCGGGCACAACGCGTTGCTGCTGGTCAACCACGGCGTCGTGACCGTGGGCGGGGACCTGCCGACCGCCGTGCTCGGTGCGGTCTTCCTCGAGAAGGCCTGCCGGACCCAGCTCGCCGCGGCCGCGACCGGGCGGCCGCTGACCTGGTCGAGCGACGAGGAGGCGCGGGCGAAGCGCGACTCCGTGTTCGGGCCGGGGCAGGTCGCCGGGGCGTGGCGGTACCTGCTGCGGCGGCTGGGCGCACAAGGTCGCTTCTGAGTACTCACATGTGAGTGGTTTACTGGCCGCGTGAACCCCACGAGGCTCTTCGTGCTGAGTGCGCTCGCCAAGCGCGGGCCGATGTACGGCCACCAGATCCGGCGCGACGCCCGCGTGGACCGGGCCGAGCTCTGGTCGGACGTGCGCCCCGGCTCGCTCTACGGGGCCCTGCACCGGATGGAGGACGAGGGCCTGGTCCGCGCGTTGCGCACCGAGCAGGAGGGGCGGCTGCCCGCCCGCACGGTCTACGAGATCACCGACGAGGGCCGCCGCGAGCTGGCCGCGCTGCAGGCGGAGGCGTTCGAGGAGGTCCGGTTCCCGCCCGACCCGGTCGACCTCGCGCTCGCCACCGCCTCCGATCTCGACGAGGCGACGATGCGCGGCCACCTGGAGGACCGCGTCCGCGACCTCACCGCGCGGCTGTCGCGGCTCGACCACCTCGGCGAGCGCCGCTGGCCCGACCAGACCCCCGCCGACGACCTCGTGCTCGAGCACGCCCGCCTGCGCCTGCGGGCCGAGCTGGACTGGCACGCGCTCGTGCTCGACCAGCTGGGCAAGCTGGGGGTGGGGTCGTGACGGTCCGGGAGCTGCGCCTGATCGGGGACCCGGTGCTGCGCACGCCCTGCGCGCCGGTCACCTCGTTCGACGAGCGGCTGGCCGCCCTGGTCGAGGACCTCATGGACACGGTCTCGCTGCCCGGGCGGGCCGGGCTCGCCGCCAACCAGATCGGGGTGTCGCTCGCCGCGTTCTCCTACGACGTCGACGGCGCGCGCGGGTACGTGGTCAACCCGCGGCTGGTCGCCACCGACGGCGAGTACGACGGGGAGGAGGGGTGCCTGTCGGTGCCCGGGGTGTCCGCGCCGCGGCTGCGGGCGGCCTACGCGCGGGTGGAGGGCGTCGACGTGCACGGGCGGCCGGTCGTCGTCGAGGGCACCGGCGAGCTCGCTCGCTGCCTGCAGCACGAGACCGACCACCTGCGCGGCGAGCTGTACATCGACGGGCTCACCGGGGAGCGGCGCCGGGCCGTGATGCGGCAGCTGCGGGAGCGACAGCTCCTCGGCTAGCCCTCGACGTCGACCGCCACCACGCGGGCCCGGACCGTGGGCACCGGGTGCAGCAGCGCGAACGCGTCGGCCGGGCGCTCGGTGGCGAGCACGCAGTGCGGCAGCCACGTCCCCGGCAGGTACGCCGCGACCGGGGAACGGACGCGGCCCGCCAGCGCGTCGTGCACCGCGCTGTGGACGGCGAGCAGCTCGGCGTCGACCACGGCGGCGAGCACGAGCTCGTCGGGCCGCCCGGCGACGGTCCCGAGCGTCTCCAGCCAGATCGACGGCAGCGCCAGCATCCCCACCTCCGCGGCGAGGGCTTCCCGGGCCGCCTGCGGGATCGCCCCGGCCGCCGCCGCGATCACCGACGGCGCCCCGGCCGGCGTCGTGATGCCGTGCTCGGCCAGCCGCCCGCGCAGCGCCGTCAGTTCGGCGCACGCGGCGTCGTCGAGCCGGAACACGACCGTCTGCGCCATCAGGCCGGGAGCGCGAAGCGGCCGTCGTCGAGCTGTTCGGCGAGCCCGTCGACGAGCAGGGAGTCGAGGCAGCGGTCGCGCTGGGCCGCGTCGTCCCATGCCGCGTCGAGGGCGGCGCGCTCCACGGGGCCGTCGGCGTTGCGCAGGACGTCGAGCAGACGGCCGCGGACCTGCCGGTCGGTGCCGGCGAAGCCCTGCACCGGACGGCGCGGGCCCGTGTACTCCGGGCGGCCCGCCGCCCGCCACGCGCACACCTCGCGCACCGGGCACACCCCGCAGCGCGGGGAGCGTGCCGTGCAGACGACGGCGCCCAGTTCCATCAGCCCGGCCGAGACCACCGCGGCGGAGCCGTCGTCGGGCGGGAGCAGCGCGTCGACGTCGGCGAGGTCGGCCGCGGTGCGCGCCGGGCCCGCGTCGCCGCGGCCGTGCACCGCGCGGGCGACGACGCGCCGGACGTTCGTGTCGACCACCGGGCAGCGCCGCCCGTAGCCGAACGCCGCCACCGCCCGCGCCGTGTACGACCCGACCCCGGGCAGCGCCTCGAGGGCCTCGATCTCGGACGGGACGACGTCGCCGTGCTCGCGCGCGATCACCCCGGCGGTCTCGTGCAGGCGCAGCGCCCGGCGGGGGTAACCGAGCTTGCCCCACGCGCGCAGCACCTCGGCCCGGGACGCCGCGGCCATCGCCGAGGGCTTCGGCCAGCGCGCCATCCACTCCGTCCACACCGGTTCGACCCGCGACACCGGGGTCTGCTGGAGCATGAACTCGCTGACGAGCACCCCCCACGGGGTGGTACCCGGTCGGCGCCACGGCAGGTCGCGCGCCGCAGCGGGGAACCAGTCGAGCACGAGCGCGGCCATCGACACGGCTGACGATCGTGCCACCGCTCCCCGGACGGGTCGCAGCAGCCCGAAAGATCGACAACCGCTCGGGTGCTTCCGGCGCGTCGCGACGCGCCGTGACGCGCCCCGGTTCGCAACATGTGGTAGTCGACGATATACGCTCCGTGATGTGTGGGAGCCGGTGGGTCCGCTGCCTGCGGCCGTCTATTGGCGGCGGCGCTGGGTCGCGATCGGCTCGGCGACCGCCCTGATCGTGGCGCTCACCTGGGGGATCGGGGCCATGGTCGGTGACGACGACGATCCCGAGACCCGACTCGCCAGCCGTGCCGCCGTGTCCGCTCCCCAGGAGGCCTCCCCGCCCCCGGCCGCGCCGCCGTTCGCCGCGCTGCCTTCCGGATCTCCGCCCTTCGCAACGCGGCCGCCCGCCGTGCTGCGGCCGGGGGCGGCGGGGTCCACGCCTCCGACCCCGGACCCGCTCGCCGCGGAGCAGTCGGCGACCGAACAGCCGGCGACGGAGGAGCTCGTGCCGGAGCCACCGACGCCGACTGCTCCCCCCGAGCCGGTGCCCTGCACGAACGAGATGATCGCCGTCAGGGCCGAGGCGCCCGCCCAGCACCGGGTCGGCGAGCGCGCGCTGCTGCGGCTGGTGGTCGTCAACACCTCCGACCGGCCGTGCATCCGCGACCTCGACCCGGAGCGCCAGGAGATCGTCGTGTGGAGCGCGGACGGCGTGGACCGGCTGTGGTCGAGCAACGACTGCTCGTCGGCGAGAGGGGCCGACCCGCGCACGCTCGAACCCGGTGAGCCCCTCACGTTCTCCGTGCGGTGGGTGGGCCGCACCTCGGCCCCGGGCTGCCCCGTGCAGCGCCAGGTGGTGCCGGCGGGGGAGTACCGCCTGCTGTCGCGGGTGGACGACGTGATCAGCCCGCCGACCCAGTTCATCCGCAACCCCTGAGCCGGGAGCGGGAAGGGTGGGCTACCGGATCGCGTCGAGCACCACGCCCACGTCGCGCACCTCGGTCAGCCGCATGCCCTCGGGCGCCTTGCCGCTGTCGGGCGGCACGAGCGCGTGGGTGAAGCCGAGCCGGGCCGCCTCGGCCAGCCTGCGCTCGATGCCCGTGACCCGCCGCACCTCGCCGGCGAGGCCGAGCTCGCCGAGCACGACGACGTCGGGCGGGAGGGCGACGTCCCGGCGCGCCGACGTGATCGCGAGCGCGAGGGCGAGGTCGGCCGCGGGCTCGACCACGCGCATGCCGCCGACGGTGGCCGCGTAGACCTCGGCGTCGTGCAGCCGCACGCCCGCCCGCTTCTCCAGGACGGCGAGCAGCATCGCCACGCGGGCGCTGTCGAGCCCGCTGACCGCGCGGCGAGGGCTGGGGATGTCCTTGCCCGTGACGAGGGCCTGCAGCTCGGCGGGGAGTGGGCGGCGGCCGTCCATGACGACGGTGACGGCGGTGCCGGGCACCGGCGGGCCGCCGAACCGGGCCAGGAAGAGCCCGGACGGGTCCGGCATGCCGACGATGCCGGCGTCGCGCATCTCGAAGCAGCCCACCTCGTCGGCGGGCCCGAAGCGGTTCTTGACGCCGCGCACCATCCGCAGCGTCGAGTGCTTGTCGCCCTCGAACGCCAGCACGACGTCGACGACGTGCTCCAGCACGCGCGGGCCCGCGATGCCGCCGTCCTTCGTGACATGTCCCACGAGGAGCACCGGCAGCGCCCGCTCCTTGGCGAGCGCGGTGAGGGCCACGGTGACCGCGCGGGTCTGGGTGACGCCGCCCGGGGCGCCCTCGGCCTCGGCGGTGGACATCGTCTGCACGGAGTCGACGATCAGCAGGTCGGGGCGCAGCTCGTCGATGTGGCCGACGATCGCGCCGAGGTCGGACTCGGCGGCGAGGTAGAGCTCGTCGTGCACCGCTCCGGTGCGTTCGGCGCGCAGCCGCACCTGGCCCGCGGACTCCTCGCCGGTGACGTACAGCACGCGGCCCGACCGCGCCGCCTGGGCGGCGACCTCGAGCAGGAGCGTCGACTTGCCGACGCCCGGCTCCCCGGCCAGCAGGACGACCGCGCCGGGTACCAGCCCGCCGCCCAGCACGCGGTCCAGTTCGGACACCCCGGTCGGCCGGGCCCGGGCGGAGTCGAGCGCGACGTCGGCGATCCGGCGGGCCGGGGCGCTCGGCGCGCCCGCGACCACGCGCTGGCGCGGCCGGGCGGCTGCGACCGGTCCGGTCTCCTCGAGCGTGCCCCACGCCTGGCAGCCCGGGCAGCGCCCGACCCACTGCGCCGCCTGGTGCCCGCACTCGGCGCAGCGGTAGCTGCTGCGCGTCCGGGTGGGCACCTAGTGCGCCGCCTCCGCGCGGAGGGTGTCGGGGCTCTCGACCGGGACGTCGACGCGCACCTCGCCCGCGCGCTCGAACGTGAGGACCAGCGGGTAGGTCAGGCCCGGCTGCACGTCCTCGCGGAGTCCGGTGAGCACGATGTGGCCGACGCCGCTCTCCTCGGTGGGCGGCTGCTCGACGGCGGCGGCCGGGTCGCCGGCGGCGGGCTGCTCGGCCGGGGCGGCCCCGGCTGCGGGGGCCTCGGCGGCGGGGGCCCCGGCGGCGGGTGCCTCCGTGGGCTCTGTCGTCGGCTCCGCGGTGGGCACGGCGCCCGGGCCAGCGGGCGCGCCCTCGGCGGGCGCCGCCGCGGCCACGGCCTCGGCCGGCGCGCCCTCGATGCGCAGGGACTGCCCGCCCGGGATGCGCAGGACGCCGCTGACCTGAACCGACGTGGCGACCGGGCTGCTGGCGGCCACCAGGCGGTCGACCTGGGCGCCCGAGTTCGCGATGACCATCTGCAGCGGCGCGTTGCCGCCGGCCGGGTAGACGACGGCGCCGTGGGCGGGCTCGTCGAACTCGATCATGGCGTTGCGCACCGCGATCGGACCCGCGGTCGCGTTGGCCCCTTCGACGGCGGCGACCTGGCGGGCCGTCTGCGTGATCTGCCCCGCACCGCAGCCCGTGATCGCGACGGCCGCGATCAGGGCGCCGATGACGAGTCGTGCTCGGTTGCGGCGGGGGTCGCTCACTGGTGTGACGTCCTTCCTCGTGGCCGGGCACCGCGCCGAGCGGGGGCCGGCGCCGCGACGGGTGCGGACACCGGGTGTGCCCGCGGTGATCGCTGGGGGTCGCCGGGGCGACCACCCTGAAGCCTAACGCCACACCCAGCGGTGCTGGTCGCGGCTCCCTCGCCCGCTCCGCTGCACGCGCACCTGCACGTTTCTCCCCCTTTGTCAATCCCCTGACCTGCGATGACGGTGCACACCGGGGAGCGAAGCCCGGTTCGGGCGTGTTAACCTGGAGACAGCGAAAGGGGCAGAGGACACATGGTTTTCAAGGTCGGAGAGACCGTCGTCTACCCGCACCACGGTGCCGCTCTCATCGAGGCCATCGAGACTCGGACGATCAAGGGCGAGGAGCGCAAGTACCTCGTCCTGAAGGTCGCGCAGGGTGATCTCACGGTGCGTGTTCCCGCCGAGAACGCCGAGGTCGTCGGCGTCCGCGACGTGGTGGGCCAGGAAGGTCTGGATCGGGTGTTCGAGGTGCTCCGCGCCCCGCACACCGAGGAGCCGACCAACTGGTCGCGCCGGTACAAGGCCAACCTCGAGAAGCTCGCCTCGGGGGATGTGAACAAGGTCGCCGAGGTCGTTCGCGACCTGTGGCGGCGGGAGAAGGACCGCGGCCTGTCCGCGGGCGAGAAGCGCATGCTGGCGAAGGCGCGGCAGATCCTCGTGAGCGAGCTGGCGCTCGCCGAGGGCACCGATGAGGAGCGGGCCGAGGTCCTGCTCGACGAGGTGCTGGCCACGGCCACCGCCTGAACGCGGTAGACCTGCCTCTCTCCGACGGCCATCCGATGCACGTCGTCGCGGTGGTCGTGGCGGGGTCCGCTCGCGCGCTGACAACCGTCGCCGACGTGCCGATGGTGCTGCGCGCTGTGCGCACGCTGCTGGCCGGGGCACCTGCCCAGCGGGTCGTCGTGATCGCGCCGGACGACCTGCGCCCGGATGTCGAACGCGTGTGCGCGGGCGTGCCCGTCGAGGTGCGGTCGCTCGCGGCGCTGCACGACTTCTGGGCACACACCGTGCAACGACCGGCCGGCACGGGAAGTGACGATCGAGTCACATCTGGTGATGACGTGGTCGTGCTGCTGCACGACGCCTGCCGGCCGCTCGCACCCGCCGAGCTCGTGACGGCCGTCCTCGGGGCGGTCCGGGACGGCCCCGGCGTCGCCGTCCCAGCCCTGCCCCTCACCGACACGGTGAAGACGGTGGACGATCACGGCGCCGTCACCGGCACGCCGGACCGGGCGGCCCTGCGCGTCATGCAGACCCCGATCGCCGTACGCGGGCCCCTCCTCCCGGCGGATGCCTGGGCCGACCCCCTCGCGGCGGTGCGCCGGCACGCGGTGGCCGGCGGCGAGGTGCGGACCGTGGCGGGCCACCCCGCGGCGTTCGCCGTGAGCAGCGGGTGGGACCTGGAGATCGCCGAGCTGATCGCGGACGGGAGGATCCGCCTGTGAGGGTCGGTATCGGCACGGACGTGCACCCGATCGCCCCCGGCCGCGAGTGCTGGATCGCCGGTCTGCGCTGGGAGGGCGTGGACGGGTGCGCGGGCCACTCCGACGGCGACGTCGCCGCGCACGCGCTGTGCGACGCGCTGCTGTCCGCGGCGGGCCTCGGCGACGTCGGGGCGGTGTTCGGCACATCTCGCCCGGAGTGGGCGGGGGCGAGCGGGCTCACCCTGCTCGCGGAGGTGCGACGGCTCGTGAACGCCGAGGGTTGGCGCGTCGGCAACGCCGCGGTGCAGGTCATCGGCGACCGGCCGAAGATCGGCCCGCGCCGGGCGGAGGCCCAGCAGGTCCTCTCCGACGCGGTGGGCGGCCCAGTGGCGGTCTCCGGGACCACCACCGACGGCCTCGGGCTCACCGGACGGGGCGAGGGCCTGGCCGCGATCGCCACAGCCCTGCTGCTGCCCGCCGGCTGAGGCCGGTCAGCCCACGCGCTGCTGGATCTGCTCCGGCGTGAGGTTCTCGATGCGCTGGCTGATCAGCCACTGGTGGCCGAACGGGTCGCGCAGGCGCCCGGCGTACTGGCCGTAGCCGTGGTCGGCGAGCGGGAAGATCACCGTCGCCCCGGCGCCGAGCATGCGCTCGGCCACCGCGTCCGCGTCGGACACGTCGAGCGACATGATCACGGGGACGCCGTCGCCGGTCGGGGCGGGGTCCCCGTCGCCCGCGTCCTTGACGGCGAAGCGGGCGGGGCCGGCCTCGACCAGGGAGTGCACGACCCGGCCGTCCGGGCCGGTGAAGCGCTCGGTGACGGTGCCGCCGAGCGTGCTGGCGTAGAACTCGAGCGCGACGTCGGCGCCCTCGACGACGAGCCGCGGGTAGAGGGCCGTGATGTGACTCATGAGCCCATCGTGGGCGCCCCGGGAGCGCTCGTCGTGGAAGAAACGGAACACCAGGCGCGATGGACACCACACGGGCTCCGTACCCTGGGGTCGTGAGCCTTCGCCTGCACGACACCGCCACGAGGATGCAGCGGGACTTCGTCCCCCTGCGGGCCGGGGCTGCGTCGATGTACGTGTGTGGGGCCACCGTGCAGGGCCTGCCGCACATCGGGCACGTGCGCTCGAGCCTCAACTACGACGTGCTGCGGCGCTGGCTCACCCACAGCGGGCTGGACGTCGCGCTGGTCCGCAACGTCACCGACATCGACGACAAGATCCTGCGCAAGTCCGCGGAGGCGGGCCGCCCGTGGTGGGAGTGGGCCGCCACCCACGAGCGGGCGTTCTCGGCCGCCTACGACGCGCTGGGCTGCCTCCCGGCGTCGGTCGAGCCGCGCGCCACCGGGCACATCACGCAGATGATCGAGCTGATCGAGCGGCTCATCGAGCGCGGCCACGCCTACGCCGCGGGCGGCGACGTGTACTTCGCGGTGCGCTCGTTCCCGCACTACGGCGAGCTGTCGCACCAGAAGGTGGACGACGTCGCGCAGGGCGAGGGCGACGGCGGGGCGAAGCGCGACCCGCAGGACTTCACGCTCTGGAAGGCCGCGAAGCCGGGCGAGCCGTCGTGGCCCACCCCGTGGGGGCGGGGCCGGCCGGGCTGGCACCTGGAGTGCTCGGCCATGGCCACCTTCTACCTGGGCCCGGAGTTCGACATCCACGGCGGCGGGCTCGACCTGGTGTTCCCGCACCACGAGAACGAGCGCGCGCAGTCGATGGCGGCAGGCGACCCGTTCGCCCGGTACTGGCTGCACAACGCCTGGGTGACCATGGGCGGCGAGAAGATGTCCAAGTCGCTGGGCAACACGCTGTCGATCGAGGCGTTGCTGCAGCGCGTGCGGGGCGTCGAGCTGCGCTACTACCTGGTCGGGCCGCACTACCGCTCCGCCATCGAGTACTCCGACAACGCCCTGCAGGAGGCTGTGTCGGCCTACCGGCGCATCGAGTCGTTCGTGCACCGCGTGCGCGAGCGCGTGGGCACCCCGGAGCCGGGCGCCGTGGCGCCCGAGTTCGCGGCCGCGATGGACGACGACCTGGGCACCCCGGCCGCGCTCGCCGTCATCCACGGCGCCGTGCGGGAGGGCAACGCCGCGCTCGACAGCGGCGACCGGGCGGCCGCGCTGGCCGCGGCCGGCTCCGTGCGGGCGATGACCGGCCTGCTCGGGCTCGACCCGCTCGACCCGCACTGGGTGGAGGGCGACCGCGCGGCCGACGCCGCCACCCACGCGCTCACCGCGCTCGTGGAGGAGCTGCTGGCCCAGCGCCAGGAGGCGCGCGCCCGCCGCGACTTCGCGGCGGCCGACGAGGTGCGCAACCGGCTCACCGCCGCGGGCATCGCGGTGGAGGACTCCCCCGATGGCCCGACCTGGTCGCTGAAGGACGGATAGATGGCCGGCAACTCCAAACGCCGCGGAGCCACGCGCAAGGAAGGCACCAAGAAGGGCATGGTCGTCGGCTCCGGCGGCCAGCGGCGGCGTGGCCTGCGGGGCAAGGGTCCGACGCCGCCCGCGGAGATGCGGCCCGGCCATCCGGCGGCCCAGCGCGCGGCCCGCGCCGCGGCGGCGAAGGCCAAGCAGGCCGCACGCGCCCGGCGCCGTCCCGGCGACGGCGAGACCCCGGAGACCGTCGTCGGCCGCAACCCGGTCGTCGAGTGCCTGCGGGCCGGGGTGCCGGCCACCTCGCTGCACGTCGCGCTGGGCACGCACGCCGACGAGCGGGTGGCCGAGGCCGTCCAGCTCGCCGCCGACCGCGGCGTCTCGATCCTGGAGGTGCCCCGCACCGACCTCGATCGGATCACCGGCGGCGTGCTGCACCAGGGCCTCGCGTTGCAGGTGCCGCCGTACGAGTACGCCCACCCCGACGAGCTGCTCGAGGCGGCCGCCGAGTCCGTCGACCCGGGCCTGATCGTGGCGCTCGACGGCGTCACCGACCCGCGCAACCTGGGCGCCATCGTGCGCTCGGTCGGGGCGTTCGGTGGGCACGGCGTGGTCCTGCCGCAACGGCGGGCCGCCGGCATGACGGCCGTCGCGTGGCGCACCTCGGCGGGCACCGCTGCCCGCGTCCCGGTGGCCCGCGCCACCAACCTCACCCGCACGCTGCGCGAGTTCGCCACGGCCGGCTACATGATCGCGGGCCTGGACGCCGAGGGTTCGGTGTCGCTCGACGAGTTCGAGCTCGCCACCGACCCGCTCGTGCTCGTGGTCGGCTCGGAGGGCAAGGGCCTGTCCCGCCTGGTCCGGGAGACCTGCGACGTCACGGTCGCGATCCCGCTCGCCGGGCAGGTCGAGTCGCTCAACGCCTCGGTGGCGGCCGGCGTGGTGCTGGCCGAGGTGGCCCGCCAGCGCCGGGCGCGCCGCCTCTGAGTCAGGCCGCGACCGGGCGGCGGCGCCTGCTGCCGATCGCCCGGCAGGCGACGTAGATCAGGAAGGCGATGAGGGCCACGTAGCCCGAGACGGGCTGGCCGGGCGCGAGCGAGAGCACGATCCCGCCGAGCAGCGCGGTCTCGGCGAACGCGACGGCCAGCACCGTGGCGAGCAGCGGGTTCGCGGTCACCCGCGCGGCCGCCGCCCCCGGTGTGATCATCACCGTGAGCACGAGGATCGCCCCGACGATCGGCACCACGAGCGCCGTGGTGAGCCCGACCAGCACGGCGAACACGATCGACAGCGCCCGGACCGGGACGCCCCGGGCGAGGGCGACGTCGGGGTCGGTGCTGGCGAACAACAGCGGCCGGTACAGCACGGCGAGGGTGGCCGCGACCAGCACCGTGACGACCCCGAGCACGGTGACGTCGGCCGTGTCGACCGCGACCGGCGAGCCGTAGAGCAGGCCGAACTTGTTCGAGGCCCGCCCGTCGTAGAGCGAGAGCAGGAGCACGCCGAGGCCGAGCCCGAACGCGAGCACCACCCCGATCACCGCGTCGCGCTCGCGCTGGCGCAGCCCGAGCACCCCGAACACCACGGACGCGACGATCGCGCCCGCGACCGCGCCGTACTGCACGCCGATGCCGGCCAGCAGCGCGGCGGCCCCGCCGGTGAACGACAGCTCCGCGGTGCCGTGCACGGCGAACGACATGCCCCGGGAGACGATCAGCGGCGCGAGCACGCCCGCGATCAGCCCGAGCACCGCGCACGCGAGCAGCGCGGCCTGCACGAAGGGCACCGCGAGCAGCTCGCCGAGGCCTTCGAAGGAGAACAGCTCGCCGAGGAGGTCGCTCATGCCGACTCCTCGTGGCAGTGCTCACCGTGGTCCTCGGCGCCGACGACGACCAGCCGGCCGCGCACGCGCAGGACGTCCACGTGCGTGCCGTACAGCTCGGAGAGCACCTCGGAGGTCATGACCTCCTCCGGCGGGCCGATCCGGAAGCGGCCGCCGACGAGGTAGAGCACGCGGTCGACGTACGGGAGCACGGGGTTGATCTCGTGGGTCACGAACAGCACCGCCGTGCCCGCGGCGCGGCGGCGCTCGTCGATGAGCCGGGTGACCGTGCGCTGGTGGGACAGGTCGAGCGAGAGCAGCGGCTCGTCGCACAGCAGCACGTCCGGCCCGCCGACGAGGGCCTGCGCCACCCGCAGCCGCTGCTGCTCGCCCCCGGAGAGCCGCCCGACGGGCGCGTCGGCGTATGCGGTGCCGCCGACCGCGGCGAGGGCGGCCTCGACGCGCTCGCGGCGCTCCCGCCTGCCGCGGAACCCGATGCCGAACCGGTGGCCGTCGAGCCCCAGCCCGACGAGGTCGCGGCCGCGCAGCGGCAGGTCGGGGTCGAGGGCCTTCTGCTGGGGGACGTAGCCGATGCTGGGGCTGCCGCGGCGCGGCGGCCTGCCGGCGATCCGCACCTCGCCCGCGGTGAGCGGGACCAGCCCGAGCAGCACGCGCACGAGCGTGGTCTTGCCGGACCCGTTGGGGCCGAGGACCGTGACGAATTCGCCCGGGGCGACGTCGAGGTCGAGCCCGTCCCACAGGGTGCGGTCGCCGAAGCTGACCTTCGCGCCGCGCAGCGACACCGCGGGCGCGGCGACGGGCAGCGCCGAGACGTCCGCGGGCGTGGTGGGAGGGGCGGTCACGGGCATCAGCTCCCCGACGACGCTGCGCCGAGGGCGCCGGCCAGGGCGTCGATCTGCGCGCCCATCCACGTGGTGTAGTCCGTGACGCCCTCGGGGAGGGTCTCGGTCATCTCGACGACGGGCACCCCTGCAGTCTGCGCCGCCTCCCGCACCTGGTCGGTACTGGGGGTCTCGGTCTGGGCGTTGACGACGAGCGCGCGCACCGCCTGGCCGGAGAACAGGGCGAGCGTCTCCTGGAGCACGGCGATCGGCGGGTCGCTGTCCTCCTCGATCGCCTCCGTGAACTCGTGCGGCGTGACGTCGGTGAGCCCGGCCGCCTCCACGAGGTAGCCCGGCACCGGCTCGGTGACGGCGACGCGGGCGCCCGGGTGCGCCCGGCCGATGGCCTCGGCCCTGCCGATCAGCTCGGCCACCCGCTGGTTGAACGCCGCCGCGTTGGCCGTGTACCGGGCGGCGCCGTCGGGGTCGGCGGCGGCGAGGTCGGTGGCGATCTGCGTGGCGACCTTCTGCACGGTGGGCAGGCTGTACCAGAGGTGCTCGTTGAACGCGCCGTGCTCGTGCCCGTCGTGCCCGGGCTCGCCCGCCGCGTGCTCCTCCTCCGGGTGGCCGTCCTCGGCGGGGACGAGGCCGGACAGGGCGGCGGCCTCGACCACCGCGGGCCCGGTCCCCGACGACTCGACGAGCTGGGTGAGGAATTCGTCGTACCCGCCGCCGTTGACCACGACGAGGCGCGCCTTGGCGACCGCCGCGGCGTCCGCGGGGGTGCTCTCGTACGAGTGCGGGTCGGCGGAGGGGTCGTCGATCAGCGACTCGACGCTGACCCGGTCGCCGCCGACGGCCTCGACGATGCTGCCGTAGACGTTCGTGGAGGCGACGACCGGCAGCGCCGCGTCGTCGGCGGGTGTGTCGGCGGGGGCCTGGGCGCCGGAGCCGCAGCCCGCGACGGTGAGCACGGCGAGCACGCTGACGGCTGCGCGGCGGAACGGCATGGCGGATGCTCTCCCGGGTCTGGATCAAAGTGATAACCGTTGTCATTCACTGTAGCCGGTCGGGTGACGCCGGGACGGAGGGCCATCTCACACGACTTCCCCGCCGAGTGTCTGAACCGTTACGGTTCGACGATGGCCGGGCCTCCCAACGTCCGCCGTCCCGCGACTCTCGCCTCGCTGGCAGCCGAACTCGGCGTGTCGCGGACGACGGTCTCGAACGCCTACAACCGTCCTGACCAGCTGTCTGCGCCCTTGCGCGCTCGCGTGCTCGAGGCGGCGAGACGCCTCGGCTACCCAGGGCCCGACCCGGTCGCGCGCTCCCTGCGCACCCGCAAGGCGGGAGCGGTCGGGTTGCTGCTCACCGAGGCGCTCTCCTACGCGTTCCGCGACCCCGCCGCCACCGGGTTCCTCGAGGGCCTCGCGCTCGCGTGCGAGCAGGCGGGCCAAGGGCTGCTGCTGGTCCCCGTCAGCCCCGACCACGCCGACGTCACGGCGGTGCACCAGGCGGGCGTCGACGGGTTCGTCGTGTACTCGGTGCGGGAGGACGACCCGCACTTCCTCGCCGTGCTCGAGCGGCCGGTCCCCACGGTGGTGTGCGACCAGCCGATGAACGTGGAGGGCGTCGACCGGGTCGGCGTCGACGACCGGTCGGGGATGCTCGCGCTCACGCGGCACCTCACCGGGCTCGGGCACCGCCGGTTCGGGGTGTTGTGCATGCGGCTCGCGGCCGGGCACAACGACGGCCCGGCCAGCGCCGAGCGGCAGGCGAACGCGACCTACCCGGTGCAGCGCAACCGGCTCGCCGGCATCAGGGACGGGCTCGCCGAGGTGGGCGTGGACTGGGCGGACGTGCCCGTCCACGAGCGCTTCGACCACAGCGTGGATGCCGGGCAGGACGCGGCGGCCGAGCTGCTCGCCGCCCACCCGGACGTCACCGCCCTGGTCTGCACGTCCGACATCCTCGCCCTCGGCGCGCTGCGGCATGCCGCCGAGCGCGACCTCGCCGTCCCCGACCAACTCACGATCACCGGGTTCGACGGCGTGCCCGAGGCCGAGCGCGCAGGGCTCACCACGGTGCGCCAGCCCGTGCGCGAGAAGGGGCGGGTGGCCGGGGAGCTGCTGCTCGAGCGCGGCGACCGCAACCGGCCGCGCCAGATCACGCTGCCCACCGAGCTGGTGGTCGGCACCACGAGCGGCCGCCCCCGCGTGGAGGAACGCTTCTTCTCCGGCTGGTGAGCGCCCGATTCCGGCGAACGGCGCGTTCGTCGGACGGGTTCCGACGGACGCGCCGCTCGTCGGATCGCGGGTGGGCTCCCGGATCCGGCGGGCCCGCGGTTCACGGAGGGCGCAGCCGGGCGGTCACCGCACGGGCCACCTCGGTGATGTCCGCGTCCGTCTTGAGCGGCACGGCACCCTCGAGGATCAGGGTCGCGAGGCCGTGCACCAGCGACCACGCGGCGAGCGCGGTCGTGTCGGCGTCGCGCGTGCTGCCCGCCTCGAACCGCTCGACGCCGGAGCGCAGCTCGGTGCGTGCCCGCTCCATCGCGGCCTCGAGCTCGGGGTCGTCGGCGCGGGTGAGCCCGGGCGCCCGCATCACGGCGAAGTGCGCGGGGTGCGACGTGGCGAACACGACGTAGGCGACGCCGAGGTCGGCGAAGTCGCCCCCGCTCGCGGCCGCCTCGCGCAGCGCGTCGGCCAGCAGCGACCACCCCTCGGCGGCGATCGCGGTGAGCAGCGCGGTCTTGTCGCGGAAGTGGTGGGTCGGTGCGGCGTGCGACACGCCCGCCCGCCGCGCGACCTCGCGCAGGCTCACCGCGGCGGGTCCCTGCTCTCCGATGGCCTCGAGCGCGGTGTCCAGCAGGGCGCGACGCAGGTCACCGTGGTGGTAGGGCATCCGCCCACCCTACCCGAGGTCTTGCCATTGACAAGATGGTCGATCGCGGACATCTTGTCAGTGACAAGACCGATGAGGAGTCGCCCGTGCCCGCCCTGCCCTGGATCCCCGTCTCCGACGCCCCGCCGACGAGCGAGGTCGTCGTGATGGCCTCCCGCTTCCGCGTGCGCGGCTTACGCCACGTCCTGCCGTTCTTCGTCGACTCCATGCGTGTGCTGGCGCAGATGCGCAAGGCCGAGGGTGCGGTCGGCGTCTCGCTGGTCGCCCACCCCCTGCGCCGGGAGTTCGCCACCCTGAGCGCCTGGCGGGACCGGGCGGCGCTGGACGCGGCCGTGCGCGGCGAGCCGCACCGGTCGGTGATGCGCCGGCAGCGGGCGGCGATGGCGGAGTCGGCCTTCCGGTTCTGGACGGCGCCCGCGGGGTCGCTGCCCCTGGGCTGGGAGGAGGCAGACCGCCGGCTGGCCGCCGCCGACCGCACGTGATCAGCTCGTGAACCGGCGCTTGCGGGCCTCGACCAGCTGCCGCAGCAGCGCGGTGACGTCGGGCGGCGCGTCCACCCGGTGCTCGGCGGCGGTGTCGCCGGGGCCGACCTTGACCCCGACGTCGCCGGGGCGCAGGCGGGCGAACGCGGTCTCGTCGGTGACGTCGTCGCCGGCGAACAGCACGGCGTCGGCGGCCTCGCGCTCGCGCAGCAGCTCGAGGGCGGCGCCCTTGTCCATCCGCGCGACGGACAGGTCGAGCACGGCCTTGCCCGGGGTGCTCTCGACGCCCTCCCACGTGGCCGGCCCGGCCCGCACGGCGTCGAGTACGCGGGCGCCGACCTCGGGCGGCGCGTTGCGGACGTGCACGGCGACGCCCGTCGGCTTGGCCTCGAGGGCGACCCCCGGCTCCCCGTCGACGAGCTCGCGCAACCCGGCGGTCAGGCGCTCGAGGCGCCGGCGCTGCTCGTCGTCGAGCGGGGAGGAGCCGTCGTCGAGCTCGCTGCCGTGGCTGCCGATGAGCCGGACCGGGTCGCCGAAGCCGGAGACGGCGGCGAGGTCGGCCCGCCCGCGGCCCGAGAGCAGCGCCACCGTGGTGTCGGGCAGGGACGCCAGCTCGTCGATGGCGGCCGCGCTCTCCGGGAGCGGCCGGGCGTCCGACGGGACCGGCACGATCGGGGCGAGCACCCCGTCGAAGTCGAGGGCGACGAGAAGGCGGGGCACCCGGGCGAGCGCCTCGACGGCCGCCTGCAGGTCGGTCACCGCCCCTCCCCGTCGGACGGCGGGAGGCCCAGCGCGTCGAGGAACGTGCGCGCCCAGCGGTCGACGTCGTGGGTGAGCACCTGCCTGCGCAGCGCCCGCATCCGCCTGCGGCCCTCCTCCGACGGCATGGTGAGCGCGTGGTAGAGCGCGTTCTTGACGCCGTCCGTGTCGTGCGGGTTGACCAGCAGCGCGTCCTTGAGCTCCAGCGCGGCGCCCGCGAACTCCGACAGCACCAGGGCGCCCCCGCCGTCGTGGCGGCACGCGACGTACTCCTTCGCGACGAGGTTCATCCCGTCGCGCAGCGGCGTGACGAGCATGACGTCGGCCGCGACGAAGAACGCGACCAGCTCCTCGCGGGGCAGCGACTGGTGCAGGTAGTGCACCGCGGGGTGCCCGACGCGGGCGTACTCGCCGTTGATGCGGCCGACCGCCTGCTCGATGTCGGCCCGCATCTTCTGGTAGTGCTCGACCCGTTCCCGGCTCGGCGTGGCGAGCTGGATCATCACCGTGTCCTCGGCGCTGACCCGGCCCTCTTCGAGCAGCTCCTCGAAGGCGCGCAGCCGGACGTCGATGCCCTTGGTGTAGTCGAGCCGGTCCACACCGAGCACGATCCGCTCCGGGTCGCCCAGCTCGGAGCGGATCTGCTTGGCGCGCTCGAGCACCTCGGGGGTGCGCGACAGCCGGTCGAGGTTGCCCGAGTCGATCGAGATGGGGAACGCGCCGAGCTTGACCGTGCGCCCTTCGAAGACGACCTCGGTGCGCCCGTGCCCCGGCGTGGCGCCGGCCAGCCGCGTGGCGAGCCAGCGGAAGTTGCGGGCGCCGCCGGGGGTGTGGAAGCCGACGAGGTCGGCGCCGAGCAGGCCCTCCACGATGCGCCTGCGCCACGGGAGCTGCATGAACAGCTCGGTGGGCGGGAAGGGGATGTGCAGGAAGAACCCGATCCGCAGGTCGGGTCGCAGCTCGCGCAGCGCCGCCGGCAGCAGCTGGAGCTGGTAGTCCTGGACCCAGACCGTGGCGCCCTCCGCGGCGACCTCCGCTGTGACCTCGGCGAACCGCTGGTTGACCCGGACGTAGGTCTGCCACCAGTGGCGGTGGAACGCGGGCGGGGCGACCACATCGTGGTAGAGGGGCCACAGCGTGGCGTTGGAGAAGCCCTCGTAGTACTCCTCGACGTCCTTCGCGGACAGGCGCACGGGGTGCAGGTAGAGCCCGTCCTCGACGAGCGGTTCGACGTCGACGTCGGGGAGGCCCGGCCAGCCTACCCATGCGCCGTCCCGGCTGCGGAGCATCGGTTCGAGCGCGGTGACCAGGCCACCCGGGCTGCGCTTCCAGCGTTGTGACCCGTCGGGCAGTTTCTCCAGATCGACGGGCAGCCGGTTGGCCACGACCACGAAATCGGCGGACTGCTCGGTGCCTGACGGCATGTTCCTCCTCGTGCGATCAGCGCGTACGAGCCTACTGCCGGTCGGGCTCGGGTGGCGCCGATTCGGACGCGGAGGAAGGAGTCGGGCGGCGCGGGCGGGCCACGAAGTCACCGAGCGCGACGCCCGCGGCGAGCGCGAGGCCGATGCCGAGCGCGACCGTGACGGTGACCAGCCCGTCGGCGAGCCCTTCGACGGCGAGCTGGTAGAAGCCGCGGTAGGCGGTGAACCCCGGCAGCAGCGGGGTGATGCCCGCGAGCGTGACGACGAGCGGCGAGATGCCGCCGCCGCGCCGCAGCAGGCCGGTGGCGATGCCGATGATGATCGCCGCGGCCCCGGTGGCCGCCACCGGGCCGACCGCGAAGACCTGGGTGAGCGTCCCGTACGTGCCCCACCCGGCCGCGCCGGCGAGACCCGCGGCGAGCAGCGGCCGCCAGCGCGCGTAGCCGGCGAGCGAGAACGAGGCCGCGGCCAGCGCCGCCGCGAGGACGGACAGACCGAACCGCCCCGCGCTCCTGGGCAGCTCGCCGGCCACCTCGAGCACGACCCCGAACTCGAAACCGATCTTCAGCGCCAGCACGACGCCGGTGAGCAGGCCCGCGGAGAGCAGCCCGATCTCCATCATCCGGCCCGCGGCCGTGACGTAGTAGCTGGAGATCGCGTCCTGGACGGTGCTCACGACCGACAGCCCCGACAGCAGCACCGTGATGCTCGCCGCGACCACCAGCGAGGGCCGGGTGCCCGGCGGGATGAACCCCGCCGCGAAGAGGATCAACGTCGCGCCGGTGCCGACCAGCCCGCCGACCACCTGCCGGAAGAACGCGGGCAGCCCCCACCGGTTGAGCAGCCGGCCCAGCCGGTCGATGAGCCCCGTGACGAGGAACGCGGCCAGCGCGGTGATCGGTGCGGCGCCGAGGAGCAGCGCGACCGACCCCGCGAGCCCCGCCCACCCGGCCGTCGCGACCCACCGCGGGTACGGGTGCGGGGCGCTGACGGCGTCGGAGAGCGCGGCCGACGCCGACTCGACGTCCAGCTCGGCCCGCTCCACCCGCTCGACGATCTTCGAGACCTCCTCGAGCCGCGTGAGGTCGAGCGATCGGTAGCGGACCAGCCGCATCGACGTCACCGGGGCGGCCGCCATGCCCCGGTGGCAGCACATCGTGATCGAGCTGAACGTGATGTCCACGTCGACCGCGGAGAGCCCGGCGGACGAGGCCAGCCGCAGCATCGTCTGCGTCGTCTCGTCCACGCTCTCGCCGCTGGAGAGAAGCACTTCGCCCACGCGCATGCACAGGTCGAGCACCTGCTGCACGCGGGCGTCGTCCGGCACGCTCGGACCGAGCGGCCGCATCAGCTGCATCGTCGGTGGGCCGGCGTGCAGCAGGCCGTGCGCCTCGCGCCTGAGCGCGCTGCGGACCCGACGGGTGAACCGTTCGCCAGGCGTCATCGGGGGAACCCGCCCCCGGTGGTGGCGATCGACTGCGGCATGTCGCCCAGGGTAGGTGTGACCGGGGATCTCGCGACTAGGATGGCGCGGTACCGGCCGGTGTAGCTCAGTGGTAGAGCAACCGCCTTGTAAGCGGTAGGTCGTCGGTTCGATCCCGACCTCCGGCTCCGCGTCCTGACCAGCGGAAGGCATTCCGCTCGGACGCCCTCACCCCTCGACGGCCCCGACGGTGACCACCGGTCGCCGGCGGGGCTTTCGTGCGTCTGCGACTCGCCCCGATCCCATCGAGTCGGGTGACTCGAGCGGCGGCGTGCCCCGCGGCGCGACGGCCGCCTCGATCGGAAGGGACGGAGTGCCGAAGATGGCCGAGCACACCGCAGTGCGACACACGGATCGAGCGCCGCGAGGGCGTCGTGCGTGACCTCCCCGCCGGCCACGACGGCCGGCGCTGGGTGGCGAACGCCGCGACGCTCGTCTGGGGCGACGAGGAGGCCGTGCTCGTCGACACCTTCCCGACGACCGACCGGAACGAGCGCCTGATCGACTGGATCCGCGACCACGGCCGCCGACTGGTCGCCGTGTACATCACCCACGGCCACGGCGCCCACGCACCCGGTCGCTACACCATTCGCGACGCCACGGAGTGAACGGCCCGAACCACCGCCTGCGCGGCCGCCGAACGCGATTCCGCGGTGGCGACCTCGAGCGACCCGCTCACGGCCGGATCGCGGACGGGGAGCCAGCGCACGCCGGCCGGGACGGAGTCCGCCGCGAGCCCCGGGACCCGGGTGATGCCCAGGCCGGCGGCGACCAGCCCGAACCGGGTGGGCCAGTTCCGCACCGCGTAGCCGATCCGAGGCCGGTCGAGCCCCGGCCACGGCCCGAACTGCGGCTCGCCCGCCGGTCCGGTCCCCACGATCCAGGTCTCGTCGGCCAGATCGGCGACGGTGGCGAACTCCCGGTCGGCCAGCCTGTGGCCGACCGCAACGGCGATGCCGGGGCCGCGCGGGATCACCACGACCTCGTGGCGCAGTCCGACCAGGTCCCGCTCCGGCACCACATCCCCCGTGGCCAGCAACGCGACCTCGATCCGACCCGCCCGCAGCCGGCGGAGCTGGACCGGGCTCGCCGCCTCCTGCAACTCCACCTGGAGATCGGGGTGCCGCTGCCCGAGCAGCGCGATCGCGCGCGGCAGCAGCACCGCGGCGGCGGTGGGGAAACCGGCGACCACCATGCGCCCGGCGAGCCGGTCTCGGACGCCGGAGACCTCCTCCAACGCACCGTCGACCTCGCCGAGGATCCGTGCCGCCCGCCGGACCAGGACCTCTCCCGCCGCCGTCGGTCGCACCCCACGGGGGAGGCGCTCGAACAGGGCGGTACCGGCCGCGTGCTCCATGGCCGCGACCTGACGGGACACCGCGGACTGCGTGTAGCCCAAGGAGATCGCTGCCGCGCTGAACGAACCCTGCCCCGCGACCTCGTGCACGACGCGGAACCCGGCGAGCGTCATCTCGGCCATGTCCGCAACGTATGCGGTTTGCTCATGGCATGCTTGCAAAAGCATCGCTTGTCGCACACCTCGGCCCGGCGCAGCCTGAGGGCATGACGCAGCGCAACAGCACGAAGGTCTGGTTCGTCACCGGCGCGTCGCGGGGCTTCGGCCGCCTCTGGACCGAGGCGATCCTCCAGCGCGGCGACCTGGTCGCCGCCACTGCGCGAGATCCGCACTCCCTCGACGACCTCGTCGCGACCCACGGCGAGGCGCTGCTCCCGCTCCAGCTCGAGGTGACCGATCGGAACGCGGTGTTCGACGCGCTTCGCCGGGCCGCCGACCGGTTCGGCCGGCTGGACATCGTGCTCAACAACGCGGGCTACGGGCACTTCGGCGCCGTCGAGGAGCTCGCCGAGGCCGAGATCCGCGACCAGATGGAGACCAACTTCTTCGGCGCGCTCTGGGCCCTGCAGGCCGCGTTGCCGATCATGCGCGAGCAGGGCGGCGGGCACCTGGTGAACGTCACGAGCGAGGGCGGCGTCCGGGCCTACGCCGGCATCGGCGCCTACCACGCGTCGAAGTGGGCGCTGGAAGGGCTGAGCGAGTCGCTGGCCAAGGAGGTGCGCGACCTGGGTATCCGGGTGACGAACATCGAGCCCGGCCCGTACCGCACGGGTTGGCTGGAGGTCGGCTCCCGGCAGAGCAAGCCCATCGCCGCCTACGACCGGCTCCGGGAGGATGTCGACACCTTCGAGGTCGGGGATCCGGTGGCCACGGTGCCCGCGCTGTTCGCCGTCGTCGACGCCGAGGAGCCGCCGCTGCGGGTCTTCTTCGGCAAGCCCTTCGAGGCGGTGCGTGCAGAGCACATGGCGCGGATCGCCGAGTGGGAGCGCTGGCAGGACGTCGCGCTGTCGGCGTTCGAGCCGGAGGCCGCGGTTCGCTGACGGAGGAGACCCCGAGACGGCGGGCACGGCTCAGGTGGTCTTCACCGACGCGAACCGGATCGCTCAGCGGACGCGAGCGGAGAGCTCGCGGAGGGCCTCGGTGTAGGTCCGGGCCTGCTCGAAGTGCACCAGGTGGCCGGACGCGACCTGGACGAGCCGGGTGTCGGGCGGCAGGAGCGCGAGGGCGCGCTGGACGTCGGCGGAGTCCATGGCCGCCCGCAGGGTCCCGGAGTCGTCGTAGGCGGTCCCGTCGCGCGATTCGAAGTAGTTGGTGTGCAACAAGGTGGTCGGCACGCGGACGGACCGGAGCGCCGCCTCGGTGTCGAAGCCGGCGTACCACCGTCCGCCGTCGCGCACCCAGGCGGCGCCGAACGCGGGGTCGTAGCGCACGAGGCCGTGGAAGAACACGGTGACCTCACCTGGCAGGTAGAACGGCTGGACCGGCTCGCCGGGGCGCTCGCGAGCCCGCCGGAGGGCGTCGCGGGCGATCGGCCCGGCGAGCGGGCCGAAGAACTCGAAGTAGTCGCCGTGCCGCAGGAAGTACTGCTGGAAGTCCCCGTCCGGCGCACCGGCCGCGAGGTACCGGTCGGCGAGCACGAGCATGCCGCCGCCGACGGTGCTCGTCAGCCGGGGCATCTGCGAGGAGAACAGCGGCGGGTCCTCGAGGAACAGCCCGGTGACCAGCTCGGGGTGCGCAGCAGCGATGTGCAGCGCCAGCAGGCCGCCGGAGGAGTGGCCGGACACGATCGCAGGCGACCCGACGACCTGGTCGACGAACCCGGCGAGCAGGTCGCCGACGACGACGTTCGAGTAGCGCTCCGGGGCGAGGCGGTCGGAGGCCCCGTGCCCCGGGACGTCGACGGCGAACACGTGGTGGTCCTCCGCCAGCTCCGGCAGGACGCGCATGTGGTCCTGCCACCGGCTGCCCTGACCGTGGATCAGCACGAGCGGTGGGCCGTTGTCCGGGCCTTCCGCATAGGCGATCCGCTGCCCGTCCACCGTGGCGTGCTTCTCGACGAACCCGCTCTCGGCGACGGCCTCCAGCCCTCGACGGAGCCAGGTGACGTTCTGGTGCACGTACCCGCCGGCGAGCACCCCGAGCAGGACGACCACGCCCCCGGCCACGAACGCCGTGGCGCGACCGACCCGCCGTCGCCGCCCGCGCGAGGACGGCATCCCGGTCCCCTCTTCCGTCATCGCCGCCCTTCTACCGCAGCGGGGGCGGCGGCGGGGCGAGCCGGGTGGTCGCTCCCCCGAAAGTGGGCGAACGACGTAGGCGCCTCAGGCGTCCAGCACGGTGACCGGCACCCGCTGCACCTCGTTGTTGACGAACCCGCTCACGTTCCACCGGGTCCGCAGGGGCTGGAGCCGGCCGGTCGCGTCGCGGGCGCGGACGCAGAGCTCGTGGTCGCCGGGCCGCGCGTCCCACACGGCGCTGAACCGCCGCCACGCCCACCGGCCGCTCGCCTCCGGCCCGAGCTGCGCCTCCTGCCAGGTGTCGCCGCCGTCAGCGCTGACCTCGACCCCGGTGATCGGCCCCCACCCCGACCACGCCCTGCCCCGCAGGGGCACCCGGCCCGGGTGGACGAACCGGTGGCGGGTCATGAAGTCGGGGAACCCGGGCGGCTGCAGCAGCGCCCGCGGCTCGATGCGGGTGACCGGCTCGCCCGGCTCCTCCCCCTGCCGCACGCGGACCCGGTAGTTCACCCGGTTCTGGTACCCGGTGAACGGCTCGGTGATCACGTCGATCCTGGTCAGCCACTTGACGTGCGCCATGCCGTACCAGCCGGGGACCACCAGGCGGGCGGGGTACCCGTGCTGGGGCGGCAGCGGGGCGCTGTTCATCTCGTACGCGATGAGCACGTCCTCGGCCAGCGCGTCGACCAGCGGCAGGCCGCGCTGGTAGTCCTGCTCCACGCCGCGTTCGACGCCGTGGTCGGCGCCGGTGAACACGACGTCCCGCGCCGCGTCGGACAGCCCCGCGGAATGCAGCAGCGGCGCGAGCGGGGTGCCGGTCCACTCCGCGGTGCCCACGGCCTCCACGAGCCACGGCTGGCTCTCCGGGCGCGGGTCGAGGCGGGCGCGGCCGTTCCCGGCGCACTCGAGCGTGACGCGGACGCTGCGGCGGGGCAGCCGGGTGAGGTCGGCGAGGTCGAGCGTGACCGGCCGCGCGAGGCCCCGCCGATCTCCAGGCGCCACGCCGCGGGATCGATGCGCGGGATGTCGAAGTGGGTGAGGACGTAGTGCAGCCCCGGCGGGGTCAGCTCCTCGCACAGCATCTCCAGCGGGAGCCCGTGGTTGCGGGCCGCGAGCTGCAGCTCCTCGCGCGTGACCGCGGCCCCGGGCTCCAGGAGCCGCGAGGGCCTGCCGCGGGCCGCGAACGCGGCTTCGGACGTGGACGTCATGGGCCCGCCCCTCTCACCGGCCGGTGGCGAGGGCTTTATCCCATCGCGCTGCGACCCGGTCAACCGCGGGTCGGCCTCCGGACCGGCCGTCCTGGCCCACGTCGCCGCCCACGCGGGAGCCGACGTCACCGCGGGAGCAGGTGCTCGACCGCGACCCCGTGCCGTTCCGCCAGCCGCCGGGCGATCAGCGAGCGGTGGCAGGCCTCGGGGTCGCGTTCGACGCAGAGCAGCGCCGCGGTCCCGCTGCTCGGCAGGGCCGCGGCGAGCGGCGCGAGGTCGGCGCGGTCGAGGATCTCGGTGGTGTAGCGGCGGGTGTACGCGACGGCGAGCGCCCGGCGTGAGCGCTTGCCGACCCCGAGGCGGGCGTCCTCGGCGTACTGGAGCTTGCGCAGCTCGGTGGTCGGGGCGAGCTCGCGGTGGTGCGCGTAGGCGATCCCGGCCCGGGCGAGCGCCGCCTGCAGCCGCCGGGAGTTCGCCCAGGCGTACTCGGGACCGCGGACGCCCCGGCGTTGGCGCACGTCGACCAGCAGGCGGACGTCCGCCCGGCGCAGGCGGTCGAGGAAGGACTCGGCGTCGAACCCGTAGACGCCGATCGTCACCAGGTGGGGCACCGCGATCACGCGACGGCGGTGCCGTCGATCTCGACCAGCAGCCCCGGGACCGCCAGCCGGGTCACCCCGAGCAGGGTGGTGGCCGGGGCGACCCCCGCGGCGCCCAGCCGCCCGGCCAGCACGCCGTAATGCGTCAGCAGCAGGTCCACGTCGGTGGTGTGGACGCCGAGCCGGACGAGGTTCGCAAGCGTCATGCCGGCCCCGGTGAGCACCGCCTCCAGGTTGTCGAGGCTCAGCGCCAGCTGCGCGGCCATGTCGCCCTCGTGCCGGGGCGTGCCGTCGGGCCCCGTCGCGGTCTGCCCCGAGCAGTACAGGGTCCGCGTGTGCCCGCAGACGAGCTCCCCTTGGTGGAAGCCCATGGCCACCGACCACGTCACGGGGTTCACGGCCGTCCGCTCCATCGCCACATCGGCTCCTCGTCGATCGGGATTCGCTGTCGATCGGGAGCCTGTCGCGGAATCGCGACAACCTCCGTCGCATATCCGGATAGGGTTCGACGGGTGCGTGCCGACCGGCTGGTCTCGCTGGTCCTGCTGCTGCGCCGGCACGGCCGGATGACGGCGGGGCGGCTGGCGCGGGAGCTGGAGGTGTCCACCCGCACCGTGCTGCGCGACATCGAGGCGCTGTCCACGGCGGGCGTGCCGGTCTACTCCGAACGCGGGCGGCACGGCGGGTACGCGTTGCTCCCCGGCTTCCGCACCGAGCTCACCGGCCTGAACCACGACGAGGTGCTCGCGCTGATGATCGCCGGGTCCCGGCGCGGCGCGCAGGTGTTCGGGCTCGGCCCGGCGTTGTCGTCGGCGATGCTCAAGGTGGTCGACGCGCTGCCGAACAGCCGACGGGCGAGCGAGGCGGCCGGCCGGATCCTGGTCGAGCCGGAGACCGATCTGCTCGCGCGCCGGCTGGTCACCGACGAGATCCCCGACGACGTGCTGGCCGAGGTCCGGCGCGCGGTGTTCGCCGGGCACAAGCTGCGCATCCACTACGCGGCGGCCGACCAGGTGCCGTGGTGGCGCACGGTGGACCCGATCGGGCTGGTCACCGCGCGCGGCCTCGGCTATCTCCTCGCCACGCGGTCCGGCGCGGACCGCACCTACCGGCTGTCGCGGGTGCTGGCGGCCGAGGAGCTCGCCGAGCCGGCCGAGCGGCCGGACGACGTCGACCTGGAGCGGGCCTGGCGGGAGCGCAGCGCGCGGTTCCGCAGCGGCGGCGAGCAGATCGTCGTGCTGGCCCGGGTCGCCCCGGACCGCCGGGACGACCTCGTGCGCACCGCGGTCGCCGTCCGTTCCGAGGAGGCGGAGGCGGGCGGCCTGCTGCGGCTCGAGGTCGCGTTCCAGGACCACCGGCACGCGGAGTGGGCGGTGTGGCAGCTCGGCGCGGACGTCGAGGTGCTCGCGCCGGACCGGCTGCGCGCCGCCCTGCACGACCGCGCCGCCGCGATCGCGGCCCGGTACGCGGCCGCGCGCTGAGCCCGGCTCAGGCGTCCTCGGGGTCCGGGCGCCTGCGGGGCTGGCCGAGCTGGCGGAGGACGTCGTCGAGGTCGAAGCGGAACTGCCCGCCCGGGGTGACGGCGGTCGGGGTGATGCGGCCGGTGCGCACCCATTCCCGGACGGTCTCGGGATGCACCTGGAGATGGCGCGCGAGGTCCCTGGTGGTGATCAGGGGACGGCGAGCCACAGCTCGACGCTAGGTAGAGGTCCCTGTCCCTGGTAGTTGTTCCTGGTCATCGACTGGATTTATCCACGAGATACTGTGCAACACTGTTGAATGTTCGATACGCTCTCGAACATGGCGTTCTGGATGACCGAGGTGCCGGGGGGCGGGTTCGCGATGGGTGAGGCGCCGGACGAGGCGCAGGCGCGGGTGGAGATCGCGCAGTCGCAGGGGCGGGCGTCGGTGGTGTTCCACGAGCGGTCGGGCCGCTACCGGTGGACGGTGGTGGTGGACGAGGGGAAGTCCGCGCACGGGTGGGCGGAGACGGAGGCGGAGGGGTGGTGGTTCGTGAAGGAGGCGGTGAACCGGCCGTTCCGCGGCACCCACCACCGCAGGCCGCGGGGGCTGTGGGCGCGGCCGCCCTCGTGACCGATCCGTTCACGACACGCCCCCGGCCCGGCTGGTGGCATCGCCGGCATGAGCGTTGACGTGATGCCCGCGCGGGCGACCCGCTGGGACCGGCTCGGCCGTCACCTCCGCGGCGAGCTGGTGACGCCGTCCGACCCGCGCTACGAGCGGGCGAGGGTGGGCTACTGGGCGCAGTTCGACCACGTGCGGCCGGGTGCGGTCGCGTACTGCGAGACACCGGCCGACGTCGTGGCGTGCCTGGCGTTCTGTCAGGACGCCGACGTCCCGGCCGTGCCCCGCAGCGGCGGGCACAGCCTCGGCGGCTACTCGACCACCGAGGGCCTCGTCGTCGACGTCTCGCGGATGTCCCGGGTGCGCACCGAGCGCACCGGCGACGCGGTCACCGCGGTCGTGGGCGCCGGCGCCCGCCAGGTCGACGCCCTGCTCGCCCTGTGGGACGACGGGGTGGTGGTGCCCGGCGGGATGTGTCCCACCGTGTCGCTCGGCGGGTTCGTGAGCGGCGGCGGGTTCGGGTGGCTCACCCGCAAGCACGGGATGGCGTCCGACCACGTGCTGGCGGCGGAGGTCGTGCTGGCCGACGGCCGGGTGGTGCGGTGCTCGGAGTCGGCCGAGCCCGAGCTGTTCTGGGCGCTGCGCGGCGCGGGCGGTGGGAACTTCGGGGTGATCACCGAGTACGAGATGCGGGTCCGGCGCGTGCCCCGGCTGGTCGCGTTCCACCTGCGGTGGCCGGGGGATGCCGCGGCCGACGTGATCGCCGCCTGGCAGCGCTGGGTCGTCGACGGCCCGGACGAACTCGGGACGGGGCTGACCGTCACGGCCTCCGGCGGTGAACCCGGGACGGTCGACGTCACCGGTGGCTGAGTCGCGGACCCGGCTTCGCTCGACCGCCGGCTCGACGCGCTTGTGGCCGACGTCGGGCGCGCACCGCAGGAGCGCACCGCCCACCAGTCGACCTACCGCGACGCGATGCTCGCCGCGTACGGGGTCGCGGGCACCACGGCGGCCCAACGGCACTGGACGGGCCAGAACCCGGAGGCGGTGATCCCGCGCCGGCACTTCGCGGTCGACCGCGGCGTCCTCGTGGAGCGGGCGATCCCGGAGTCGGGCATCGGCGAGGTGCTCGCGGCGTTCGAGCGCGACCCGCGGCCGGGGCAGGTCCGGCTGCTGAGCTTCTTCGCCCTCGGCGGGCAGGCGAACCGGGTCCCGCGGACGGCGACCGCGTACGTCCACCGGGACGCCGAGTACTACCTCGCGTTCTGGGTCGGGCTGGACCGGGACCGGCCCGACGAGGCCGACCGCCACGCCGCGCAGGCGTGGGCCGACCGCGGTTTCGCAGTGCTCGAGCGGTACTCCGGCGGCGAGGCCTACCAGAACTTCATCGACCCGGCGCTCACCGGCTGGAGGGAGGCCTACTACGCGGAGAACCACGCCCGCCTGGTCGAGGTGAAGCGGGCTTACGACCCGCACGGGTTCTTCCGCTTCGCCCAGTCGATCCGCGGGGACCACCGGGGTTGACGCGTGATCGGGCCTGCGGCCCGTGGCAGGATCGGCGGCGTGACCGTCGCAACCGAGGAAACCGTGATGGCGGAGCCGCGCGCGTGCACGCGCTGCTCCAAGGTCTCGCTCCTCTGGGTGGTCGGCCGGTGCGCCGACTGCGTGGCGGAGATGGGCCTCGCCGAGGACAGCACCGAGTACGACGCGTGGAAGGCGGACGTGAGGGCCGAGTTCGGCCGGAAGTAGGCCTCAGCCGCCGGCGAGCCGTTCGAGCCGCTCGCGGTACCTCGCCCACCAGGCCTCGTCGCGGTCCACCACGTTGTCGCCGGGCCCGCGCATGCCCGCCGTGCCGTCGATGAGCTCCCGCACGATGTCGGCGTGCCCGGCGTGGCGGTGGGTCTCGGCGATCATGTGCGTGAGCACCCGGTGCAGGGTGACGCGCGGCGTGCCCCACCACGGCACGTGGCCGACCGCCTCCAGCGGCAGCTCCTCGATGGTTTCGTCCGACAGCGCGCAGGAGCTGCGGTAGAGGTCGAGGATGTGCTCGCGCGACTCGTCGGCGGTCGCGTACATGTCCGCGTTGGGCTCGGCGTCCTCGCCGTACCACGGCCCCGGCACCTCGAAGGGCCGGTCGAACACCTCCCTGAAGTACGCGAGCTCCATCGCGGAGAGGTGCTTGACCAGCCCGAGGAGGTTCGTGCCCGTCGAGCTTCGACAGCAGCGCGTCGCGGCCCGCCCGCAGGTAGCGGTGGAGGTCGGTCTTCGGGTCCACATCAGCCCTCCCTGAGCAACTCGTGCACGGTGCGGTCGAACGCGTCCGGCACCGCGAGGTGGGGCGGGTGCCCGCGGCCGGGCGGCACGATCCGCCGCGCGCCCGGGATCCCGGCCTCGAGGGCACCGCTCGCGGCGTGCACGTCGGGGATGGCCAGCTCGCCGACCACGATCAGGGTGGGCACCGGCGATCTCGCCGAGCCGGGACAGCGCGGGCCCCGGGAGGCGTGCCAGGTGGATCGGCGGGTGCAGGTTCCGCGGGTCGGCGGTGGGCAGCGCCCGCAACCGTTCGCGCGCGGCGGTGTCGGCCTCCGCCACGACCCACGGGTCGACGCCGCGCCGGTAGTCGATCTGCTCGGCGTCCGCGGGTGAGGAAGTGCTCGCTCGGCGGAGGGCCGGTGACGATCGGCCCGACCAGCACGAGCTTCGAGACCAGCTCGGGGTGTTCGAGCGTGCGGTGCAGCGTGACCAGCGACCCGAACGAGCAGCCGACCAGCGCGGCGCGGCCGTCGGAGCTCGCGCGCAGGACGGCCGCCAGGTCGTCGACGCTCGAGTACTCCGCCTCGGGCCGCGGCGAGCGCCCGTAGCCCCGTCGTGAGGACGACGCGCGGGCCCACGCCGGTGATCTCGACGTGGAGCCCCTCGCCGAGCCGCTCCACGCGCCCCCGCTGCGGTCGGGGTCAGGGTGCCACCGGCGCCACCTCGACGCCCAGCTCGGTGGCCCCGACGAACCGGCGGGCCGCGATGCTGCCCATCGGCATGATCGGCCCGGCCTGCACGTCGCGCCACATCCGCTCGAACGGCAGGGCACGGCCGAACGCGGCACCGCCGTTGACCTCGGCCAGCCGCTGGAGGATCTCGGTGGCGTTGTGCGCCGCCAGGTGCTTGACCGTGATGCAGCGGGCCATCGCCTCCTGCACGGCGAGGGCGTGCAGGGAGCGGGAGACGACCTCCTCGACGTGCCGGTGGATCACGGCCCGCGACGACTCCAGCAGCATGCGGCAGTGGCCGACGGCGTCCTGCACGACCGGGTCGGTGGCCTGGCCCGCCCCGACCAGCCGGTCGGCGGTCCAGCGCAGCGCGCCGTTCGCGATGCCGGTGTAGACGCTCGCGAACGCGGGCATCGCCCACGCCCACACCGTCTCCATCACGCGGCGGTCGAGGTGGCCCACCGGCAGCGAGTGGACCACCGCCGACTCGGGGACGAACACCCCGTCGAGCTCGAGGTCGTCGCTGCGCGTGGAGCGCATGCCGAGGGTGTCCCACGTGGGGTGCACCCGGATGCCGGGCGAGTCCATCGACACCGCGCACAGCAGCAGCCGCGGCCCGCCCTCGGCGTCCTCGAAGCGGGCGGTCGTGGAGAAATCGGTGGCGATCGCCGAGTTCGTCGCGAAGATCTTCCGCCCGGTCAGCACGTAGCCGCCGTCGGTGCGCCGGGCGATCGTGGTGGCATCGGTCATGCGGTTGGCCATGCCGCGCTCCGCGGTGAGCGCGGCCCACACGAGCCTGCCCTCCGCCGCGCGCCGCAGCAGGCCGGCGAGCCGCTCGTCCCCGGTGCGCCGCCACACGCTCGCCCACTGCCCGAGCGGCGAGATGTGCATGGCCAGCGACAGCGCGGTCGAGCCGTCGCCGGACGCGATCCGCTCCAGCACCCCGACGACCTCCGGCAGGCCACCGCCCAGCCCGCCGAGCTCCTCGGGCACGGACATCCGCAGGATGCCCGCCTCGGCGAGGTCGGCGTAGTTGTCGTGCGGGAACGAGGCCTCCCGGTCGTGGGCGGCCGCGCGCTCGGCGAACGTGCGCGCGAGCCGATCGGCCTCGGCGAGGACGTGCTCGCGCGTGGTCGTCGTGCTCACCGTGTCACCCCCCGGATCATCGGTGTTCCGGGGCCAGACCCTCCCACGAAGCCGGGGGCGGCGGGAAGACGGCGCCGCCCGCCGAAGCCCTCCTCGTCACTGCCCAGGCGGCCGGTACGACTCCCGCGCGCTCGCGGCCCTCTCCAGGATCTCGGGCATCTCCTCGGCCGAGATGACCCGGCGCGTCTCGAAGTGCGCGAACGCGCCGGTGCTGGTCACCGCGATGGCCGCGGCGGCAGCAGTCTCGCTGTCCGGGACATCGATGACGACGAAGCCGTCGCGGTCGCCGGACATGTAGTACAGCGACTCCATGGCACCACCGAGCGTCGAGGGCATGTCCCGGACCGCGGCGGGGCGGTCCCACGGCTTCATCAACAGCTGGTTCCAGACCTCCGGCTTGTAGCTGAAGAACATCACGTACTTGGCCATGGCGACCCCTCCTCGCGCCGATGGACGGGCCAGTGCACCACCGGCGCCGGGGCCCGTCAGCGGCCGAACGGCTCAGGTCTCGTACGCCTCCGGGTCGCGGGCGAGCACCGACCGGCCGCCGTCCACCGGCACCGTGGCGCCGGTGACGAACGCCGCGTCGTCCGACAGCAGGTGGGCGATCACCGCCGCGACCTCCGCCGCGGTGCCCACCCGCCCGAGCGGGTGGATCCGGCGCATCTCCTCCTCGACGTGCGCGGCGCCGTCCGGGCCGAGACCGTCGAGGTACGCCGCGTACCGCTCGGTGGCGATCGAGCCAAGCGCCACGGCGTTCACGCGCACGCCGTGCGGCCCGTACTCGACGGCCAGCGCGCGGGTGAGGCCCTCGATCGCCGCCTTCGCGGTGACGTACGGCGTGCACCCGGGCACCGCGCGCTGGGCCTGGTGCGACGAGACGTTGACGATCGCGCCGCCGGTGCCCGCCGCGAGGAAGCGGCGTACCGCGGTGGTGGCGCCGACGACGGCGGGGGCCAGGTTGGTCTGCACGAGGTCGAGGACCTCGCGGGCCGGCGCGGTGTGCACCGACGCGTCGCGGAAGACGGCGGCGTTGTTGACCCAGCCGGTCAGCGGCGCGGCGCGTTCTGCCTGGTCGGCGGCCTCCTCGGTGACGGCCTCGTCGGCGGCGCTGCCGGGGACGCCGATGGCGCGGGGGTGGTCGGCGAGCCAGTCGAGCGCGGCGGCGTCGAGCTCGATCGCGACCACGTGCGCCCCGTCGCGCAGGAGCCGTTCGACGACCGCCCGCCCGACGCCGCGGCCGCCTCCCGTGACGACGACGGAGCGGGGGGAGCTGGTGGGTGGCACGGGTCCACCGTAGCCGGGTGTGATCGTCGTTGCTATTTCGTGATGTGCGCCTGAAACAGTGTGGATCGACAGCGTGTAGAGCGCCGAAAATCGGGGGCTGACCTGGCGGAACGACGCCCTTCCCCAAATCTCTGATCGTCAAACGTGTTTGTGATAGCGGTCACATACTTGACCGGTGCGGAAGAGTCGAGATCGGCGGCGCAGTTTCTGGCCTGTTAAGTTCTTGGGACATGGCCGCACCCGCCAACTCCCCCGTCCGCGCACGTCCAAAACTTGGTGAAGACATCACGATCACGCGTCCGCAGGTCTCCGACGGGGTCGCGTGCTGGCGCCTGGCGGAGGCCACCGGGGTGCTCGATGTGAACTCCCGCTACGCCTACCTGTTGTGGTGCCGCGATTTCGCTGCCACGTCGGTGGTGGCCCGGCGCGACGACGACGTGGTCGGGTTCGTCACGGGCTTCCGCCGCCCCGACGAGCCGTCGACGCTCGTCGTCTGGCAGGTGGGGGTGGACGCTGCGGTGCGGGGCCGGGGCGTGGCTTCGGCGATGCTCGACACGCTGTTCGACCAGGTTCCCGACGTCGATCACCTCGAGGCCACCGTGACGCCGGACAACACGGCGTCCGCCGCCCTGTTCGGCGGGTTCGCCGAGCGGCGCGGGGCGCAGCTGCAGCGCAGCGAGCTGTTCGGCGCGGACCTGCTCGGTGACGGCCACGCCCCGGAGTTCTTGTTCCGGATCGGCCCGGTCGACCGCTGACCCGACGATCACCACGACCGTTTCACAGGGAGAGCCCGTGGAAACGACCGTTTTCGACGACCTTGAGTCCGAGGTTCGCAGCTACTGCCGCAGCTGGCCGGTGGTATTCGACACCGCCAGCGGATCTCGGGTGACGGATATTGACGGCCGAAGCTATCTCGACTTCTTCGCCGGAGCCGGCGCGCTCAATTATGGACACAACCCGCCGGCGCTGAAAAAACCGCTCATGGAGTACCTGGCGCGGGACGGCATCACCCACGGCTTGGACATGTACACCAAGGCCAAGGGTGAGTTCCTGCGCACGTTCGAGGACCTCGTGCTCAAACCGCGCGGGCTCGACTACAAGGTGCAGTTCCCCGGCCCGACCGGTGCCAACACCGTCGAGGCCGCCCTGAAACTGGCCCGCAAGATCACCGGCCGCGAGTCGATGATCAACTTCACGAACGGGTTCCACGGCATGACGCTCGGCGCGCTGTCGGTCACCGGGAACTCGATGAAACGCGGCGGGGCGGGCGTCCCGCTGGTGCACGCCACCCCGATGCCGTTCGACAACTACTTCGACGGCACGGTGCCGGACTTCCTGATGTTCGAGCGGCTGCTCGAGGACGCGGGCAGCGGCCTGAACGAGCCCGCCGGCGTCATCGTGGAGACGGTGCAGGGCGAGGGCGGCCTCAACCCGGCCCGCATCGAGTGGCTGCAGGGGCTCGAGGACCTCTGCCGTCGCCACGAGATGATCCTCATCGTCGATGACGTGCAGATGGGCGTCGGGCGCACCGGGCCGTTCTTCTCGTTCGAGGCCGCCGGGATCCGCCCCGACATCGTCTGCCTGTCGAAGTCGATCAGCGGCTACGGCCTGCCGATGGCGCTCACGCTGATCAAACCCGAGCTCGACCAGTGGGGCCCCGGCGAACACAACGGCACGTTCCGCGGGCACAACCCCGCGTTCGTCACCGCCACCGCCGCGCTGCGCGAGTTCTGGAGCGACGACGCCCTCGAGCGCTCCACGATCGCCAAGGGCGAGCGGGTGGAAGCGGCCCTCACCGAGCTCGCCGCCGCCTCCGACGGCATCGAGCTCACCCCGAAGGGGCGCGGCCTCGCCCGCGGCCTGTCGTTCTCCCAGCCCGAGCTCGCCGCCAAGGCGTGCGCGGCGGCGTTCGAGCGCGGCCTGATCATCGAGACCGCGGGCCCCACCGACGAGGTCATGAAGCTCATGCCGCCGCTCACCATCACCGACGCCGAGCTCGAAGAGGGGCTGGCGATCGTCGCAGAGTCCGTCCGCGCCGTCACCGAAGGGATGTCTTCTTGATCGTCCGTACTTTCGACGAGATCACCGGGACCGATCGCGACGTCCAGACCGAGCACTGGCGCAGCAAGCGCATCGTGCTCGCCCGCGACGGCGTCGGGTTCTCGCTGCACGAGACCGTCCTCGACGCCGGGTCGGTCAACGACTTCTGGTACGCCAACCACATCGAGGCCGTCTGGGTCATCGAGGGTGAGGGCGAGCTCTACGACAAGGACAACGACGTCACCTACCAGCTCGGGCCGGGTTCGGTGTACGTGCTCGACGGGCACGAGCACCACCAGCTGCGCCCGCGGACGCGGATGCGCACCGCCTGCGTGTTCAACCCGCCGGTGACCGGCCGCGAGGTGCACGACGAGAACGGCGTGTACCCGCTGATCGTCGAGCCCACCACCCCGGCGGCGGAGGCCTCCTGACGGGGGCGGGGCCGTAGGGGTTCGCGAACGGCTGCCGCCTCGCCGGGGTGGCAGCCGTTTCGTCTGGTCGAGGGAGGTTTTGTGAGCCAGGACTGGCTGGAGGGCCTCGTCGTCGGCGACGTGCTGAGGTCACGGGCCCGCACCCACGGCGACGCGGCGTTCCTCAAGTTCCGCGACGGCGAGCTGTCCTTCGCGGAGGTCGACACCGCCGCGGACCGGTACGCGAACGGGTTCGCCGCGGAGGGCGTCGGGCGCGGCGACCACGTCGCGGTGATGCTCCCGAACTGCCCCGAGTTCGTCCCGGTGATCATCGGTCTGGCGCGGCTCGGCGCCGTGGCCGTCCCGGTGAACACGGCCTACCGCGGGGAGCTGCTGCGGCACGTGCTCGACAGCGCCGACGTCTCGGCGGTGCTGATCGACGCCGAGTACGTCGACCGCCTCCCGCCCGTGCTGCAGACGCTGCCCGACCCGATCCGGGTGATCGTGCGCGGGCAGGAGCCGTCGCTCGACGCGCTCGCCGACGGGGCGATCCCGATGTCGCGCCTGCTCGCGCACGGTGCCGACCGGGTGCCCGACACCGCGCGGTTCTCCGACCTGCAGGCGATCATGTACACGTCCGGCACCACCGGGCGCTCGAAGGGCGCGATGGTGCCGCACGCGCTCGCCATGGCCTGCGCCTGGGACTCGCTCGACTTCCTCGACCGGTGGGGCAAGACCACCTACTGCCCGCTGCCGCTGTTCCACGCCGCCGGGCTGTGGGACGGGGTGTTCTCCGCGCTGCTGTCGGGCAGTCCGATCGGCATCGTCGAGCGGTTCAGCGCCTCCCGGTTCTGGGACGACGTCCGCCACTTCGACGCGCAGGTCACGATGAGCGTGTTCGCGATGATCCCGATCCTGCTCAGCGCGCCTCCCGGGCCGCGGGACCGCGACCACCCGCTCGAGACGTTCTACATGGGCAAGTCCGCGCTGGACGCGCCCCTGCTCGAGCGCTTCGGCGTCCGATCGGCCGAGACCTACACGAGCACCGAGGTCGGCATCGCCACCGGCAGCCCGTACGGGCAGTGGCGGGTGGGCTCGATGGGGCAGGCCCACTCCGAGCGGTTCGAGGTCGCCGTCGTCGACGAGGACGACCGGGAGGTCCCCGCGGGCGAGCCGGGCGAGCTCGTGGTGCGGCCCAAGCAGCCGTTCGTGATCACCACCGGCTACTACGGGATGCCGGAGGCCACCGCGCGGGCGTTCCGCAACATGTGGTTCCACACCGGGGACCGCGCGTGGCGCGACGACGACGGCTACTTCTACTTCCTCGACCGGATCGCCGACGCCATCCGCAGGCGGGGCGAGAACATCTCCGCGTTCGACATCGAGTGCGAGGTCAACCTGCACCCCGACGTCGTGGAGTCGGCGGCGTTCGGCGTGCCGTCCGAGCTGGGCGAGGAAGACGTCAAGCTCGCGGTGGTGCGGGCGCCGGGCAGCGACCTCACCGCGCCCGAGCTCGCCGCGTACTGCGCCGCGAAGCTGCCGTCGTTCATGGTGCCCCGCTACATCGAGTTCGTCGGCGAGCTGCCCCGCACCCCCACCGACAAGGTGGCCAAGCACGAGCTGCGTGCGCGGGGCGACCAGGGCCTCACCCCCGAGACGTGGGACCGCGAACAGGCGGCGCCGAGCACGCGGGCCAACCAGGCGTCCGCGGCAGCGGAGGCGACGCCGGGAAGGACCGCATGAACTGGGAGGACACCCCCGAGCAGGCGGCGTTCCGCGAGGAGGTCCGCGCGTTCATCCGCGACCGGTTCCCACCCGGGTACACGCCGGACCCGGACGCCGAACAGAGCCTCGAGCCGGAGGACGTCCGCGGCTACAACTGGCCGATCGACCGGAACAGCCCGGACCCGCAGCGCCGGGAGGGCGCCCGGGCGTGGGCGGCCGCGCTCGCCGAACGCGGGTGGATCGCCCCGCACTGGCCGGTGGAGTACGGCGGGGCGGGCCTCACGGCGATGGAGGAGTTCATCCTCCACGAGGAGATGATGCGGGCCCGGGTGCCGACCGTGAACGGCATCGGCGCGTTCCTGCTCGGCCCGACCCTGCTCGCGCACGGCACCGACGCCCAGCGGGCCGAGCACCTGCCCCCGATCGCCCGCGGCGAGCGGACGTGGGCGCAGGGCTTCTCCGAGCCCGGCGCGGGCTCCGACCTCGCCGGCCTGCGCACGCGTGCCGTGCGCGACGGCGACCACTACGTCGTGGACGGGCAGAAGGTGTGGACCTCGCTCGGCCACCACGCAGACTGGCTGTTCGTGCTGGTCCGCACCGACCCGGACGCGTCGCCCAAGCACCGCGGCATCACGTTCCTGCTCGTCGACGCGAAGACCCCCGGCGTCACCATCCGGCCGATCCGCGACATCCGCGGCGACACCCCGTTCTCGGAGATCTTCTTCGAGGGCGCGCGGGTGCCCGTCGCCAACCGGGTGGGCGAGGAGAACCGGGGCTGGTACGTGGCGATGGACGCGCTCAGCTTCGAGCGCGCCGGGATCGGCGCCACGATCAAGTACGAGCAGGCCATCGCCCGCCTCGTCGAGCACATCGGCACGCCGGAGGGGCGCGCGCAGCTGCGCGACGGCTGGGAGCGGGGCGCCCGCCAGGAGATCGCGCGGCGCTACGTCGAGATGCGCGTGCTCTACAACATCGCCCGCTACAGCGTGAGCAACCCGGTGCCCGGGTACGAGGCATCGGTGAACCAGCTCTTCTCCGCCGAGCTGCACCAGCGGCTCGCCCGCACGGGCGCGCAGGTGTTCGGCCGGCACGGGCTGCTGTGGCAGCGCCGGGGCGCCCCGCTCGGCGCCGACTTCACCCACATGCGCTGGGACTCCGTGGCCGCGACGTTCCTCGGCGGCGCGTCGGAGATCCAGCGCAACGTCATCGCCACGAGGGGCCTCGGCCTCCCTCGTTCCTAGGAGGATCACATGACCGAAGGACTCGACGTCGCGGTCAAGGACCGCGTCTGCTGGATCACCCTCGACCGGCCGGACAAGCTCAACGCGCTGACGCCGGACATGATGCACGGCCTGCGGAAGGTCTTCACCGACATCGACGACGACCCCGACGTGCACGTCGCGGTGCTGCGCGGTGCGGGCGAGAAGGGCTTCTGCGCCGGCATGGACCTGGACTGGTCGGCGTCGCTCACCAAGGCCGACCGGGTCGAGCAGGGCCGACTCGGCGAGAAGACGTTCGCGATGATGGAGCGGCTCTCCATCCCGATCTTCGCCGCGGTGCACGGGTACGCCGTCGGTGGCGGGCTCGAGCTCGCGCTCGGCGCGGACTTCATCGTCTGCGCGGACAACGCGAAGATGGGGCTCGTCGAGATCACCCTGTCCGCGCGGCCGCCGTACCAGCCGAAGTTCATGGAGGGCAAGGAGGACCCCGACCAGCCCGAGGTCGGCGGCAGCGCCCCCGGCTGGGGCGGCCTCAAGCGGCTGCCCGCCCGCATCGGCATGGCCCGGGCCAAGGAGCTGCTCTTCACCGGCGTCCGCGTCGACGCGCAGCGCGCACTGCAGCTCGGCCTGGTCAACGACGTCTTCCCGGCCGCCGAGTTCGACGACAAGGTGGCCGCGCTCGCGGAGCGGATCGCCGCCATGAACCGCTACAACCTGCGGCTGGTCAAGGAGCTGGTCACGGCCGGCTACGACTGGATCGAGCCCCACCCCAGCTAGGAGGAGCACGAATGCTGAAGATCTACCGGATCGACCACGTCGCCGTGGCGACGCCCGACCTGGACAAGCAGCTCGCGCTCCTGGAGGGGTTGTTCGGGTTCCGGCGCACGCACGAGTGGGACAACCCCGCCGCGGGCGTGCGGGGCGTGCGGCTCGCCGTCCCCGGCGCCGCCGGCCAGTCCTGGGTGGTGCTCACGCCGTCCGGTGAGGGCGGCGCGCTGCAGACCTGGCTCGACGAGAAGGGCGGCCGGCCCGGGCTGCACCACGTCGGCGCCGAGGTCCCGGACCTCGACGCCGCGGTGGCCGAGCTCGACAAGCGCGGCCTGAAGATCACCGACTCGGTGCCGGGCCGCTGGGTGGAGGCCTCGCTGTCCCCGCCCGAGCACGGCCCCGGCGTGCTGTGGCGGCTGCGCGGCCCCGGCAACCTCGCCATGCTCGGCGACGACGACGCGAAGGCGGTGAAGCCGGTCGACGCCGACGGCCCGACGCTCGGCATCCGCGGCATCGACCACATCTGCCAGGCCTTCCACGACCGCGACGCGCTGTCGCGCTGGTACGCCGACCTCGCGGGCTTCGTCGAGGTGTGGCGCACCGCCGACGACGAGATCCCGGACATGGCCGACCTCGTGCTCAACATCCCCGGCTCCACCATCTGCTGGGAGGTCATCACCGGCCGCGGCGAGGACTCGTTCGTCGACAAGTTCCTCGCCCGCAACGGGCCCGCCGCCCACCACGTGACGTTCGAGGTCGCCGACTGGGAGGCGGCGCTGGCCGCCTGCCGCGCCCACGACATCCCCACGTTCGACGACGAGGAGGGCGTCAAGGACGGGGCGGCGTGGAAACACACCTTCATCCACCCCAAGCACGCGGGCGGCGTGCTCGTCCAGCTGTTCTGGGAGGAACAGCCGGGCGTCTGGGTGCGCTCGGACAAGATCCCGCCCGCCAACTGACCCGGGACACCGCATGGACCTGACCCTGACCGAGGACCAGGAGCTCATCCGGTCCACCGCCCGCGAGGTGCTCGCCGACCGCACGACGGTGGGCGGCGGGTTCTCCGCGGACCTGTGGAAGGAGGTGGTCGAGCTCGGTTGGACCGGGCTCGCCATCCCGGAGGCGTACGGCGGCGTGGGCGAGGGGTTCCTCGAGGGGTGCCTGCTGCTGGAGGAGATGGGCGCGGCGCAGGCGCCGAGCCCGTTCCTGCACACCCTGGTCTGCGCCGCCACGATCGAGCGGCACGGCACCGCCGAGCAGCGCGAGCGCTGGCTGCCCGGGATCGTCGAGGGCCGGACGATCGCCTACGCCGACGGGGCGGACGTCACCGCTGGCCCGTCCGGCGACGGGCACGTCCTCGACGGCACCGCGCGGTTCGTGCCGTACGCCCACGCCGTGGACGACCTGCTGGTCGTCGCCGGTCGGAACGCCTACCTCGTCGACCGCTCGGCGCCCGGGGTCACGACCGAGCCGCTCGACGTCGTCGGCCCGGCCGAGCAGGACGACGTCCGCTTCTCCGGCGTGGTGGTGCCGCCCGAGCGGGTGCTCGCCGACGGCCCGGCCGTCGCGGCGACCGCGTCCGCGTTCGGGGCGGCGGCGACGTGCGCCGAGATGGTCGGCGGCGCCCAGCGCGTGCTGGACATGACCGTGGAGTACGCCGGGCAGCGCGAGCAGTTCGGCCGCCCGATCGGCGGTTTCCAGGCGGTGCAGCACCACTGCGCCGACATGGCCATCGACGTGCTCACCGCGCGGTTCATCGCGTTCGAGGCGATCTGGCGGCTCACCGCACCCGGCCAGAACCCCAACCAGGTCGCGCTCACCGTGGCCGTGGCCAAGGCCTGGGTGAGCGACGCCTACCAGCGGGTGTGCGCGCTCGGGCACCAGGTGCACGGGGCCATCGGCTTCACGGCCGAGCACCACCTGCACCACTACCTGGGGCACGCGATGAGCAGCGCGCTCGCCTTCGGCGACGGCGACTTCCACGTCGACCGGGTGGCCGACGGGATCGGCCTGCCCCGCTCCTGAGGCCACACGTCAGGAAAGCCACATTCATGAAGCTGGGCTTCATGAATGTGGCTTTCCTGAACGTCGCCGCCCGGCTCAGCCGGCGACGGTGGTCTTGCCGAAGGGAGACTCGAGCGGCTGCAGCTCGGGCCGCTTGGGGCGGTACCCGTTGTTGCGCGGGTCGCCCAGCAGTCGCCTGCGGAGGAACGGCACGACGTGCTCGCGCATCCAGCGCAGGTCCTCCCGGACCCAGTCCCGCCAGGGTGTGGGCTCCATCTCGGGCAGCGGGGTGCGCCAGTCCTCGGTGACGGGCTCACCGAGCGCCTCCAGCACGCGGAGCGCGACCCGGCGGTGCCCCTCGGAGGTGAGGTGCAGCCGGTCGCGGCCCCAGGCGCGCGGGTCGGCGAGCGGCGCCATGCCCCACAGGTCCACCACGGTGCTGCCGTGGCGCTCCGCGCTGGCGCGCATCAACTCGTTGTAGCAGGCCACGCGACCGCGCAGCCTGCGCAGGATCGGGTGCATCCGGCCGAGGTCGAAGCCGGTGAACACCAGCACGTGCGCCCCGGTCGCGGTGACGCGCTCCAGTGCGGCGTCGAAGCGGCGGGCCAGGTCGTCGGTGTCGCAGGAGAACCGCAGGATGTCGTTCCCGCCTGCGCAGAACGTGATCAGGTCGGGACGCAATCGCTCGGCCACCGGGACCTGCTCCTCGACTATCTCGTCGAGGAGTTTTCCGCGTACGGCGAGGTTGGCGTAGCGGAACCCGGGGCGGGTGGCACTCAGGTGCTCCGCAACCCGGTCGGCCCAGCCGCGGGGAGTACCGTCGGGGCGCCAGTCGTCCAAGCCCTCCGTGAAGCTGTCCCCCAGCGCGAGGAAGCTGCTGATGGGTCTCATCGGCCATCGCCTCCCTTCGTTCACATCCCCGTCACCTCGCCGACGGGCAGCGCATCCTCCAATATCGCCCAGTACCGGCGGTATGCGCCAGTAGAGGTGATCCAATCGTGGAGATAGGGCACCCTTAGCTCATGGGGAGCCGGAAGGACGCGGTCGAACCGGGTCTCGCCGAGGTCCTCGGCGGACGTGGTGGCGCCGTCGACGCCACCGTGCCGGTCGTCGCGTTCGTGGTGGCCTACACGGTCGCCGACGCCGCGGGCTGGGCGTCGTCCGTCGCCTGGGCGGGCGGGGCGGCCGTGCTCGTCGGCGCCGTGGTCGCGGTGGTCCGGCTCGTCCGCGGCGACCGGCCGCGCGCGGTGCTGCTCGGCCTGCTCGGGGTGGCCGTGGCGGCCCTGATCGCGCTCTACACCGGCCGCGCCGTCGACTTCTTCCTGGTGCAGATCGCGAGCAACGCCGCGAGCGCGCTCGCCTGGGCCGTCTCCATCGTGGTGCGCTGGCCGCTGCTCGGGTTGGTCGTGGGCACCGTGCTCGGGCAGCGCACGCGCTGGCGCCGGGACCCCGACCTCCTGCGCGGCTACCAGCGCGCCAGCTGGGTGTGGGTCGGGCAGTACCTGGTGCGGCTCGCGGTGTTCATCCCCCTCTACGTGGCCGACGCGGTGGTGGCGCTCGGCGTGGCCCGCACGGTGCTCACCTGGCCGCTCGTGGCGCTGTGCGTCGCGCTCTCCTGGCCGGTGCTGCGGTCGGCGCTGCCCCCGGGGCACGGCGGGCTGCGCCACCCGGCCGTGCCGCCCGACGAGCCCCGCGACGGCTGACCACCCCCGTCACAGCGCGATCCGGGGGTCCGCCGCGGTCTGCAGGACGTCGACCGCGGTGTTGGCGACGATGTAGACCACTCCGAGCACGAACGTGACGCCGGCGACGGCGGGGAAGTCCGCCACCGGGATGCTCGCGCTCAGGTAGCTGCCCAGCCCCGGCCAGCTGAACACGTTCTCGACGACGAGCACGCCCGCGAACATGAACCCGAGCTGCAGGCCCGTCATCGACAGCGCCGCGTTCACCGAGTTCCGCAGGACGTGCCGGGTGACGATCGCGCGCTCGGTCAGCCCCTTCGCCCGCGCCGTGCGCACGTGGTCGGTCTCGAGCGTGGTCAGCAGGCTGGAGCGCAGCACCCGCCCGATCGCGAGCGCGGGTGAGACGGCCAGGACGACGGCGGGCAGCAGCAGGTGCTCGAGCGCGTCGACGCTCAACCCGACGTCGCCCGTGAGCAGCCCGTCGAGCACGAGCAGGCCGGTCGGGCCCGCAGGCTCGGACGCGCTCGTGCGCCCGCTGCCCGGCAGCCAGCCGAGCTGCTGGTAGAAGACGACCAGGCCGAAGATCCCCAGCAGGAACGTCGGCGCGGTCGAGCCGAGGAACAGCGCCGCGCGGACGACCCCGGCGCCGCGCACGCGCAGCACGCTCAGCACGGCGAACGCGACCGCCAGCACGAGCGCGACCACGAACGCGAGCGACACCAGCTCCACGGTGGCGGGCAGGTACGTCGCGATGTCGTTCGAGACCGGACGCCGCGTGCGGAACGAGGTGCCCATGTCCCCGATGAGCAGCCCGCCGACGTAGTGCAGGTACCGCTCGAACGCGGGCGCGTCCAGGCCGAGCCGGGCGCGTTCGGCGGCGACCGCCTCGGGGGACGCGTTGGGGCCGAGCGTGGCCGCGACCGGGTCGGCGCCCGAGATCTCCTGCAGCGCGAACAGCACGATCGTGAGCACGCCGACCAGCGCCACCAGGGCGGCGAGCCGGCCGGCGAGGAAACGGACCCGGATCACGGCGGCTACCTCCGTCCGGACAGCAGGTTGCGCACGGCGTCGCCGCCGAGGTTGGCCACGAGGCTCAGCACCAGCACCGCGATGCCGGGGATGGCCGGGATCCACCAGTGCGCGAGCAGCTCCGGGAGGCTGCGCGCGGTGTCGGCGCCGAGCTCGGGCGCCGGGGCGGGCTGGCCGAGCCCGAGGAACGACAGGCTCGCCATCACCAGCACGACGTTGCCGACGTCGAGGCTCGCCGTGATCACGGCGGAGGGGACCACCCCGGGCAGCAGGTGCCTGCGCACCAGGCGCACCGGGCCCACGCCCGCCATCCGTGCCGCCTCGACGTGCGGGCGGGAGACCAGGCTGCGCACCTCCCCGCGGACGATGCGCGCGTAGAACGGCCACCAGACGATCGAGATCGCGATGACCGTGTTGAGCAGCCCCGGCCCCAGCGCGGCGGCCACCGCCACCGCGACCAGGGTGGAGGGCAGGGCGAGGAACAGGTCCGTGGTGCGCATCAGCAGCGCGTCGACGAACCCGCCCGCGGCGCCGGCGGCGAGCCCCACCAGCCCGCCGACCACGAGGCCGATCGCGACGACGACCAGCGCCGTGAGCCAGCTCGTGCGCAGGCCCAGCAGCGTGCGGGAGAGCAGGTCGCGGCCGATGCCGTCGGTGCCGAGCGGGTGCTGCGGGTCGCCGACGGGCACGTGCAGCCGCCCGACCGGCTGCACCGGGTCGTACGGGGCCAGCACCGGCGCCAGGAGGGCGACGAGCGTCACCGCCGCGACCAGGGCGAGCACGGCGAGGTCGGCGGTGCGACCGCCGAACGGGAGGCGGGGTCGCAGCCGGCCGACGCGCTCGTGGCCGACGCGGTCCGGTCGGCTCTCCGGGCCGGTGGTGACCTCGGCGGTGGCGGTCATCAGGCTGCTCCCCGGTGCACGCAGGCGACGCTGTGCGCGTCGCTGCCGGTGGGGACGAGCTGGATGCCGGTCACGGTGGTGGTGCACTCGGGCACGGCGTCCGGGCAGCGGGGGTGGTACGCGCAGCCGGTGGGCGGGGACAGCGGGCTCGCCGGCTCCCCGGTGATCTGCGGCAGCTCCCGGCCCGCCCCCGGGACGGCCGCGACGAGGGCCCGCGTGTACGGGTGCTGCGGCGCGGCGATGACCTCGTCGGCGGGCCCGATCTCGACGATCCGGCCGAGGTACATCACGGCGATCCGGTCGGCGACGACGCGGGCGACGGCCAGGTCGTGGGTGACGAACAGGATGGTCATCCCGAGCCGGCGCCGCAGCTGCCCGATCAGGTTCAGCACACCCGCCGCCAGCGAGGCGTCGAGGGCGCTCGTCGGCTCGTCGCAGAGCAGGATGTCGGGCGGCACGATGGTGGCCCGCGCGAACGCGACCCGCTGCCGCTGGCCGCCCGACAGCTCACCCGGCCGGGCCGTCGCGGCGGCCGCGGGCAGCCCGACGGCGTCCAGGGCGTCCTGCACCCGCCTGCGCCGTTCGGCGGCGGTGAGCCTCTGGCCCGCCAGCCGCTCGGCGAGCAGCTCCTCGACCCGCATCCACGGCGTGAGCGACGCGCCGGCGTCCTGGAACACCATCTGCACCCGCTCCCGCGGGGGCCCGTCGACGCGGCCGGTGTAGGACCGCTGCAGGCCGGCGACCACGCGCAGCAGCGTCGACTTGCCCGACCCGCTCTCGCCGACCAGCGCGAGCGACTCCCCCGCGCGGACGTCGAGCGTGACCCCGCGCAGGGCGGACAGCGTGGCCTTGCGTCCGCGCTCGTCGCGCACCCCGAACTCGCACCACACCTCGGTGAGCGCGAGCCCCGCGCCGCCCGTGCCGGCTGCGCCCTCCGGCTCGGCGTCGGGCTCCGCGGGCGCCGGGAGGGCCGCGGCCGCCGGGCCCGCGACGTGGCACGCCGCGCGGTGGGGCACCGGGCCGTCGGCCCGTTCGACCACCGCCAGGGGTGGGCGGTCGTCCGCGCAGCGCTCGACGGCGACGGGGCACCGGCTGCGGAAGGCGCAGCCGGTGCTGCGCTCCTCGGGGGTGGCGGTGTCCTGGGCGAGCGTCCGCAGCCGGGCCCCGCGCTCGGTCGACAGGTCCAGGCGCGAGGCGAGCAGGCCCGCCGTGTACGGGTGCCGCGGCCGGGCGAGGACGTCCTCGGCGGTGCCCAGCTCCGCGAGCCGGCCCGCGTACACGACCGCGATGCGGTCGGCGACCTGGCCCGCGACGCCCAGGTCGTGGGTGATCATCAGGACGCTGCAGCCGATGTCGTCGCGCAGCGCGCGCAGCACGGAGAGGACCTGCGCCTGCACGGTGACGTCGAGGGCCGTGGTGGGTTCGTCGGCGATCACGAGCTTCGGCCCGCCCGCGATCGCCATGGCGATCATGACCCGCTGGCGCAGGCCGCCGGACAGCTCGTGCGGGTAGGCCCGCAACCGCCGCTGTGGTTCCGGCACCCCGACCGCGCGCAGGAGCCGGACGGTCTCCTCGGTGCTGCCCGCCGCCTCCCGCACCTGGTCGCCGATCCGCATGGTGGGGTTCAGCGAGGACATCGGGTCCTGGAACACGGCGCCGAGCTCCAGCCGCCGGACCTGGCGCCGGGCGGGCTCGCCCGCGCGGAGCATGTCCACGCCGCCGACCTCCACCCGCCCGCTCACGCACGGGTCCGCCGACGCGGGGAGCAGGCCGAGCAGGGCGAGGCTCAGCACGCTCTTCCCCGAGCCGGACTCGCCGACCAGCCCGAGGATCTCGCCGGGCCGCACGTCCAGGTCGACGCCGCGGACGACCTCCGAACGCACGCCGTGCCTGCGGAGCGACACGTGCAGATCCTCGACGGTGGCCACCGGGGTGTCGGAAACGGTTCTCGCGATCTGCTCCGTGGGCATCTGCTCCACCTCACCGGGCTGCGACTGCGGGCAGCGAAATCGAATGGTATTGGCGGACGGCGCTAATGCGGTCCGCGTTTTCAGAGACGTCATCACGGTTTAACCGCGTCCGGGTGCGGGCGTTCGCGTCGCGCGCCGTCGGCGCGGACGAGCTCGTGGATCCGCCGCTCGCGCACGCGCGCGGTGAGTGCGAGGCAGCAGGCGATCGAGAGGCACAGCGCGGCGCAGGAGACCCACAGCGCGGGGGCGCCGAAGCGGTCCAGCACGGTGCCGCCGACCACGGGCGCCACCATCGTGGCCGCGCTGAAGGCCAGCGCGTACACGCCCTGGTACCGGCCGCGGGCCCGCGGTGAGGACAGGTCGGAGGCGATCGACTGCGCCGACGGGTGGCCGCCCATCTCGCCCAACGTCCACACCGTGACCGCGAGCGCGTAGACCGGCCAGCTCGTCGCGACCGCCTGCAGGCCCACCCCGACCGCGGTGACGCAGAGCGCCCCGACCAGCACGGCCTCGCGCCGCCACCGGCCCAGCACCCGGGCCGACGGCAGCTGCAGCAGGCAGAGCAGCACCCCGTTGAGCGTCAGCAGGTAGCCGTAGTCCTGGGTGCTGAACCCGTCGTCGACCATCGCCAGCGGCAGTGCGACGGTCGACTGCACGTAGACCACCGAGTAGCCGAACATCGCGAGCACGAACGCGACGAAAACCCGGTCGCGGAGCACGTCGGAAATCCCGACCGCGGCCTGCTCGTCGTTCTTTCCGGAAGCCGTCGGACCGGTGGTCGGCAGCGTTTCCGGAACGCGTGCGACCACGATTCCCGCGGCCACGAGCAGCACTCCCGCCTGGCCGAAGAACAGGTAGCGGAAGGCGTGGTCGGCGAGCAACCCCGCGAACAGCGGACCGGCGGCGTAGCCGAGGTTCACCGCCCAGTACTTGTAGGCGAAGGCCGCCCGCAGGTGCTGCCGCGGCGCGATGTCGACGATCAAGGTGGCGATCGCGGGCTGCGCCGCGCCGTTGACCAGCCCGAAGACGCAGAGCAGGGCCGCGATCACCACCGGGTCGTCGAACGCCGGGACGACCGTGAGCGTCGCCGCCGACAGCACGAGGCTCGCCACGAGCGTCCGCTTGCGGCCGAGCAGGTCGGCGCACAGCCCACCGGCGAACGCCGACAGCACCACGCCACCGCCGTAGCCGGCCACGACGAGCCCCGCGGCCGAGCCGGACAGGCCAGCCTCGCCGGTGAGGAACAGCGACATGAAGGGGACGACGAACCGGCCCGTCCAGGTCACCAGGACCGCGAACCACAGCCACCAGAACCTCCGATCGAGGTCGCTCAGGCGGGTGCGCGGGCCGGTGGGCGTGCGATCCGACACCGCCGCCCTACTGCTCGATCCGTTCGATCGTGAGGTCGTGGAAGTCGAGGGTGTACGGCTCAGCGATGCTGTGCGTCTCCGCCACCCGGCCCAGCCAGGGTTGGGCCACCACGAAGTCGTTCACGTAGGCCCAGGCGGGCGTGCACGCGGCCTCGGTGATCTCCTGCCCCGCGCGGACGTAGGCCGCCGTGTCCCCGGTCGCCACGGCCTCGGCCAGCAGCGCGGTCGCCTCCGGGTCGTAGCACTGCAGGTGGTTGAGCCCGCCGTCCTGGTCCCAGAAGACGTGGCCGTACATGTAGGGGTCGTTGGCGTCCGGCCACGTCCCCGAGGCTACGTAGAGGTCGGGGGCGTTCGCCGGGTCGGCGGCGAAGGAGCCGAAGACCTGGGAGGTCTGGTAGGCGGTCACCGTGGCCTGCAGGCCGAGGGACTGCAGCTGCGCAGCGATGATGTTGGCGATCTGCGCGTCGTCCGGGTTGGCCGCGCTGTGCCCGACGATCACGCCCCGCGCGTTCGGCGGGAGGGTCTGCGCGTACGCGGCGAGCGGCGCCGGATCGTGCACGATCTCGCGGGCGTCCGAGCCGTCCGGGATGGCGCCGCGGGAATAGGTGCCCGTGGCGAGCTCGGCCTTGTGTGCCACCACCTGGTCGATGACCTGCCGCCAGTCCACGGCCTGGAACATCGCCCTGCGCGCCTCCGCGGTGGCCATGAACGGGCGGTTCGGGTTCATGTAGAGCACGCCCACCTGGAAGGTCGGCAGCGAGTACGCCTCCAGCACCTCGTCCTCGACGTAGCTGGCCTGCGACGCGGACGGGACCGCTCCGATGATCGCGGCCAGGTCGCCGTTGCTCAGCGCCAGCTGCATCGCCGAGGTGTCGGTGAAGACCGGCAGGTCGATCGTGGTGAACGTCGGCGGGCCGCCCCAGTAGCGGTCGAAGGCCTGCATCTCGTACCGCTCACCCACCCGGGCCACCGTGAGCCGGTACGGGCCGGTGCCGGCCGAGTTGGTGCTGAGGTAGGTCTGGGCGTGGTCCTGCCCGGCCTGCTCGCGCAGCACCGTCGGGCTGATCATCCTCGGCCCGTACGGCGAGGCGAGGTAGTGCAGGAACGCCGAGTTCGGTCGGTTGAGCCGGATCACGGCGGTCAACTCGTCCGGGGTCTCCACGGCGGCGACGTCCTCGACCATGTAGGCGGGCCCCGCCCCGACCGCGAGCCGCCGCTCGAACGAGGCCGCGACCGCCTCCGAGGTGAACGGGGTGCCGTCGTGGAAGAGCACGCCCTCGCGCAGGTGGAACGTGAAGACGGTGTTGTCGGGCGAGACCTCCCAGCTCGTCGCCAGGCTCTCGACGATGGTGGGGGTCTCGACCCCGGGCTGGTAGCGGACGAGCCCCTCGTACATGTTGGTGGTCAGCGCGAGCCCGTTGCCCGAGTAGTAGACGTCCGGGTCCGGCGGCTGGCCGATGTCGCCCAGCAGCCCGAGGCGCAGCACCCCGTCGGTGGGGGCGGGCGACGCGGTGGCGGGTCCGGCGGCGGCCCCACCGCAGCCGCTGAGCAGCAGCACCGCGGCGATCGCGCCGGCGAGGGCGGCGCGCGGGCGGCGGGTGGGTGACACGACGCTCATCCGGTCTCCTCCAGCGCGCGCAGGGCCCGCGGGTGCCCGGGGTCGAGCGATGCCGGGTGCAGGTAGTCGCGCTCGGTCAGCCCCTTGCGACGCATGGCGATGCCGGTGAGGGCCTCCCGCACCGCGCGGTTGGCCAGCAGCGCGGTGATCTCCCCGCGGTCGTCGTAGGGCGGGCTGACCTCGACCACGTCCATCGCGACGATCCCGACCTCGGCGCACAGCCTGCGGACGGCGGTGAGCACGTCGGTGCTCGTGAGGCCGCCCGGTTCCGGGGTGCCGGTGCCCGGCGCGTACGCCGGGTCCGCCACGTCGATGTCGAGGGAGATGTAGAGGTGGTCGGCCTGGTCGAGGGCCTCGTCCACGGCCCGTTCGAGCACGGTGTCGAAGCCGTCCCGGTTGATCTCGGCCATGAAGTGGGTGCGCATGCCCTGCTCGGCCATCCAGTCGAGGATCTCCTCGTCCGGCCAGTAGCCGCGCAGCCCGACCTGCACGAAGTTGCGGCCCGGCACGGCGCCGCTCTCGATCAGCTTGCGCATCGGGGTGCCGTGGCTCGCGAGCGTCCCCGGCAGATCCGGGGCGGTGTCGGCGTGCGCGTCGAAGTGGACGATCCCGACCTTGCCGTAGCCGTGGTGGTCGGCCACCGCCGTGGCCGACGGCCAGGTGGTCGCGTGGTCCCCGCCGAGGATGATCGGGATCACGCCGGAGTCGACGATCGTCCCGATGAACTTGCGGATCTCCTCGAACGTCGTGACCGTGTTGCCGGTCCGGATCGGCGAGTCGCCGTAGTCGCAGACCTTCAGCTCGGCGAACGCGTCCACCCGCACGTCGAGCGAGTAGTGGGAGCGGCCGTACCCGCCCTTGTAGTCGCAGGCCCTGATCGCGAGCGGGCCGTGGTTGGTGCCGCTGCGCCCACCCGCCGTCGCGTCCCACGGGACGCCGCAGATCGCGACGTCCATCTCGCCCGCGACGAGGTCCTCCGGCGTCAGGCAGACCGGCAGCTTGGCGAACGTCTGGATACCCGCGAAACCGCCTTCGCCCTTGCGGTTGACGAAGATGGGGCCCGGTTTGCGACCGACGTTGAAGTCGTCGACCGCGCCGTGCCCCTCCAGTCCTTTCCCGAGCCGCGGCGGCTGTTCCCAGAAGCCTTCTCCGAAATCGTGGTGGTGATGGGAATGCGCCGCTGCCTGACCGTTCTGGTGGTGGTTGTCGCGCTCTCGATCCGCCGCGGATCGCTCCGCATCCTCGGCCATTCTGTTTCGTCCCTCCGCAATTGCGCGTGCCATCGGGGAGCCGTGGTCCAGGGTGCGCACCTCGCTCGCGGCGGGACGCTAGGCAGTGCCGAATCGTTCCGTCAACGGCGTCCCGACCTTGTTACGTGCCCGACCCATCGGGCAATCCGGGCCGCCCCCGGTGCGACCTCGCCGCAACACCGGAGAAACAAATCGGCCGACCCTCGGATGCGGGTGGTACGGTCGCGAGGTGCGACGAAATCCGGTGACGTTGCAGGACGTCGCGAAGGCCGCGAAGGTGTCGCGCAGCACCGCATCCGAGGCGCTGGCCGGAACCGGGCGGATGACCGCGGCCACCCGTCAATCCGTGGTCGAGGCCGCGCAACGGCTCGGATATCGGCCGAATGCGGTGGCGCGCAGCCTGCGCACCGGCCGGATGCGGGCGATCGGGCTGCACTACCTGAGCTCGGGCGACCGGTTCGCCTCGCCCTACTTCCGGGAGTTCACCACCGGCGTGCTCGATGTGACCCAGCCGGAGGACTACGACCTCACCCTGCTCTCCAGCAACCCGGAGGTCCCGCGGCAGGCCCTCCCGCGCGTCGACGGCGTGATCATCGCCGACCCGATCGCCGACGACCTGCGCGCGCACGCGCTCATCGGCTCCGCGCTGCCGATCGTCGCCGGCGAGCTGTACCCGCCGGGGATGCCGAGCTCACCGGTGGTGTCGGCAGACCACGCCACCGCCCTGCGCGCCATCCTCGACCACGCGCACGGCCACGGCGCCACCCGGCCCGCGCTCATCGCGCCGGGGCCGAACAGCGGCTGGGGGGTGCTGCTGCGGCGGACGTTCGAGGAGTGGTGCGCCGAGCGGGGGCTGCCGGGCACCACGCGGGAGAGCCGGTTCGGCGACACGGACCCGGTCGCGCACACCAGGCTGGCCGCCGCGCTGTTCGCCGCCGAACCCGACACCGACCTGCTGGTGGTGTCGTCGGAGGTCGCGGCCATCGCCGCGCTCGGCGTGGTGCGCGATCGCGGGCGGCACCCCGGCGTCGACGTGCTGCTCGCCTGCTGCGCCGACGGCCCGCGGCTGGACGTGACGGAGCCGTCGATCACGGCGATCGACATGCGCCCGCGGACCCTGGGCCGCGAGTGCGCGCGGATGCTCATCGACCTCCTCGAGGGCCGCGGGGCGCCGCAGGAGGACAAGCTGGTCCCGGCCGAGGTCGTCTTCCGGGCGTCCACCGGAGCCCGCTGACTTCCGTCGCGTGACGTGAAGGCGGTCACGAAGGGTGATCGTTCGAATCGGTTCGGGTGGGTATCCCCGTTGGAACCGATGCCCGCAGTCCCGCCCCGACCCGTCCCAGGAGCCATGCCCCAGCCCACTGCGCCCCGATCCAGCACCGCCGCTGGGCGTGCGACCCGGGAAACCGAGGTGGCCGCGTCCGCGAAGGCGCCGGACCTCACCGTCAACAAGGTCCTCGCCGGGGCCGGGGCGGCGGTGACGAGCGCCCTGCTCGGCTCGTACTTCGGCGCGACCGGCACGGTCGCGGGCGCCGCGCTCGGCTCGGTCGCGAGCACCGTCGCCGCCACGCTCTACCAGCGCTCCCTCGACCGGACCCGCGACACCATCCTCGCCCGCGTCCGCGTCACCGCCGGGCGGCGGACCGATCTGTCCGACCAGCCGACCGTCCGGCTCGAGGTGCCCGCCCAGCGCGGCCCGGTCGAGCAGGAGACCACCGTGCTGCGGACCGAGCCGGTCCTGCGCAGGCCGAACCGGTTCTGGATGTGGGCGGGCGCGACGGTGCTGGTGTTCGTGGTCGGTCTCCTCGTCGTCACCGGCCTCGAGTGGGCGAAGGGGTCGTCGCTCACCACCGGGACTCCGGGCACCTCGGTCGGCCGGGTGCTCACGCCCGGCGCGGACGGGCCCGGTGCGCCGGCGGCGGTCGAGCCCACGACGGAGCCGGAGCCCACGTCCGAGCGGCCCGCGCCGAGCGCGGAGCGCACCGCCGAGCCGGAGCCGTCGGCCGAGGCGCCGCCCAGCCCGCTCCCGGGCCCGGTGGACGTGCCCCGTCCCGGCGCCGAGCCGACGCAGGACCCCACCAGCGCCCCGGCCACCCCCGAACCGACGCCGAACCTGCTCCCGTTGCCGGGCGAGGACGGCTGAACTTCAGGAAAGCCACATTCACGAAGCCCACGTTCATGAATGTGGCTTTCCTGAAGTTCCAGATGTGACGAGTTGCGAACGGGCGGCGCCACCGCGGCGCCTCCGTGCCTAGCCTCGGTCGATGCGAGTGTTGATCACCGGTGGGGCCGGGTTCGTCGGATCGCACGTCGCCGACCGGCTCGCCGCGGAAGGCCACGACGTGCTGCTGCTCGACGCGCTGCTCCGGCAGGCACACGGGGCGGGCGGCTGGGAGCCGGCCCACGAGCACGTGGTCGGCGACGTGCGCGACGCCGACCTCCTGGCTCGGCTGCTGCCCGGGGTGGACGCGGTGTGCCACCAGGCGGCGATGGTCGGGCACGGGGTCGACCCGTCGGACGCCCCCGCCTACGCCGCCCACAACGACCTGGGCACCGCGGTCCTGCTCGCCGCCATGTACGAGGCGGGCGTGCGGCGGCTGGTGCTCGCCGGCTCGATGGTCGTCTACGGCGAGGGGCGCTACGACTGCGCCGAGCACGGGGTCGTCCGGCCGCTGCCGCGCGCCGCGGCCGACCTCGCCGCCGGGCGCTACGAGCCCCGTTGCCCGCGGTGCGGGCGGGAGCTCACGCCGGGCCTGGTCGGCGAGGACGCGCCGCCGGACCCGCGCAGCACCTACGCCGCCACGAAGCTCGCCCAGGAGCACCTCGCGAGCGCGTGGGCGCGCCAGTGCGGCGGGCAGGTGTGGTCGCTGCGCTACCACAACGTCTACGGCCCGCGGATGCCGCGCGACACCCCGTACGCGGGCGTCGCGTCGATCTTCCGCTCCGCCCTCGAACGGGGCGAGCCGCCGCGCGTGCTGGAGGACGGGCGGCAGCGCCGCGACTTCGTGCACGTCACCGACGTCGCCGCGGCCAACGCGCTCGCCCTGACCGCCGACGCGGACGGCTTCGAGGCGGTGAACGTCTGCTCCGGTGAGCCGCGCACCGTCGGCGAGCTGGCCCACGAGCTGGCGGCGCGGATGGGCGGGCCGGCGCCGGAGGTCGTCGGCGGGGCCCGGCCGGGCGACGTGCGGCACGTGGTCGCCGACCCGGCCAAGGCGCGGGAGCGGCTCGGGTTCACGGCTGCGGTGTCGTTCGCCGAGGGCGTCGCCGCGTTCGCCACCGACCCGCTGCGGGAGCAGGCCGTCACCGTTCGGTAAGGGCCGATCAGGGGTCTGACCGGCCTTTTCGGGTCGATGATCGCTGGCGTGGAGATCGTGCTTCCCTGCCTCGACGAGGCGGCCGCCCTGCCCGCGGTGCTGGCCGAGCTGCCGGCGGGCCGGCCGGTGCTCGTCGTCGACAACGGTTCGACCGACGACACCGCCGCCGTCGCTGCGGCGCACGGCGCGCGGGTCGTGCACGAGCCCCGCCGCGGCTACGGGGCCGCCGTGCACGCCGGGCTGCTGGCGGCGCGCGACGAGGTCGTCGCCGTCCTCGACGGGGACGGCTCGCTCGACCCGGCGGCGCTCGCGCCGATGGCCGAGGCCGTGGAGTCCGGCCGCGCCGACCTCGCCGTCGGCAGGCGGGTGCCCGCGCCGGGGGCGTGGCCGTGGCACGCGCGCGCGGGCAACGCGGTGATCGCGGCCCTGCTGCGGGCCCGCGGCGTCCCGGTGCACGACATCGCGCCGATCCGGGTGGGCCGCAGGCGGGACCTGCTCGCGCTCGGCGTCGCGGACCGCGGCTTCGGCTACCCCCTCGAGCTGCTGCTGCGCGCCGGCGCGGCGGGGTGGCGGCTGCACGAGGTCGACGTCGCCTACCGGCCGCGCGCGGGCGGCCGGTCGAAGGTGTCCGGCTCGGTCCGTGGCACGGTACGCGCGGCCAGGGACATGAGCCGGCTGCTCGCGGCGCAGGGGTTGCGGTGAGCCGGGCCGCGGTGATCGTCCTGGCCAAGGCGCCGGAGCCGGGCCGGGTGAAGACCCGGCTGTGCCCGCCCGCCACGCCGGAGCAGGCCGCCGACCTGGCCGCCGCCGCGCTGCTCGACACCATCGACGCGGCCGCGGGGGTGCCCGGCGCCGACCTCGTCGTCGCGTTCACCGGCCGGCTCGCCGGGGCGGCGCGCGGCGGGGAGCTCACGGCCGCGCTGCGCGGTGCCCGGGTGCTGCCGCAGCGCGGCGACGCCCTCGGCGAGCGGATCGCCGCCGCACACGCCGACACCGCGGCGGTGCTGCCCGGGCGCCCGACGCTGCAGCTGGGCATGGACACCCCGCAGGCCGACGCGGCGCTGCTCGCGGCGTGCCTCGACCGGCTCCGTGCGCCCCGCACGGACGCCGTGCTCGGGCTCGCCGCGGACGGCGGCTGGTGGGCCCTGGGGTTGCGCGACCCGCGCGCGGCCCGGCTCGTCGCCCCGGTGCCGACCTCGCGCGCCGACACGGGGGAGCGCACCCTGCGCGCCCTGCGGGACGGCGGGCTGCGGGTCGGCCTGCTCGCGGAGCTGACCGACGTCGACACCGCCGCCGACGCCCTCCAGGTGGCCGCGGCGGCGCCGGGCGGCCGGTTCGCCGCCGCGCTCGCCCGCGTCCCGACGTTCGCGGCGGCGCCGTGACCGCCGCGTTCGACGCCGCGCTGCGCGGCACCCCGGCCCGGATGCTGCGCAGCGACGGCGCGGAGGTCGTGCTCGCGGTGGGGCGGTGGCACGCCGACGCCGCGGGGGACGACGCCTGGCTGCTCGACCGCTGCACCGGGCCCGCGCTGGACCTCGGCTGCGGGCCGGGGCGGCTGGTGGCCGCGTTGCGGCGCCGCGGGATCCCCGCACTGGGCGTGGACACCTCGCCCGCCGCCGTCGCCTCCTGCCGCGCCCGGGGCGCCCCCGTGCTGCACCGGGACCTGTTCGGCGAGCTCCCCGGCGGCTGGCGGCACGTCCTGCTCGCCGACGGCAACATCGGCATCGGCGGCGACCCGCTGCGGCTGCTGCGCCGGGCCGCGCGCCTGCTGCGGCCCGGCGGCACCGTGCTGGTCGAGACCGACCCCGACCCCGCGGCCCGGTGGGCGGGCACGGCGCGGGTGCACACGCCGGACGGCGTGGGGCCGCCGCTGCCGTGGGCGGTGGTGGGTGCGGCCGCGTTGCGGGAGGTCGCTGCGGAGGCGGGGCTCGTCGTGACGGCTGCTCACGCGGGGCCGCGGTGCTTCTCCGAACTGCGCGCGGCCGGGGCGTGAGGGCTGCCCGCGTCGTGCACCGCAACGGCGTGCTCGGCCGGGTCGGCGGGCTCGTCGTGGGTCTCGCCGCATCCGCACCCGCGGCGGATCCGCCTGCTCGCCGCCCATCCGCTGGTGGGTCACGACGACCCCCTCGGGGTGGGGTCGCTGACGGCCACCGCGCGAGACGGTGCGCCCGACGCGACTCACCCGCACCCACCCCGCGACTCACCCGCACTCACCGTGCGACTCGCCGGCACCGAGCCCGCGACTCGCCCGCATCGAGAACGCGACTCGCCGACACGCAGACTGCGACTCGCCGACATGCAGACCGCGACTCGCGCGCACCCAGACCGCGACTCGCCGACGCCGAGCCCGCGACTCGCGCGCATCGAGCCCGCGGCTCGCCGACGCCGGGCCCGCGACCCGCGCACACGCAGTACTACCGGGCCGGGACCTCGGCGGCAGGGAGGGTGATCTCGAACCGGCAGCCGGGGCCCTCGTTGCGCACCGAGATCACACCCTGCTGCGCCTCCACCAGCGCCTTCGCGATGGCGAGCCCCAGCCCGGCCCCGGAGTCCTCGCCCGGCGTGCGGGCGGCGGTGCCGCGGTAGCCGGGGTCGAAGACGCGGGCGAGGTCGGCCTCCGGGATGCCGCCGCACGCGTCCTGCACGGCGAGCCACGCCTCCGAACCCCGGGTGCCCGCCGAGATCCGCACGGTCGCCCCTGCGGGCGTGTGCCGGATCGCGTTGGTCAGCAGGTTGCGCAGCACGCGCACGAGGTCGGTGTCGCTGCCCAGCACGGTCGGCCAGCAGTCCGGGTGGTCCGCCGTCACGGTGACGCCCGCCGCCGACGCCGCCGCGGCCTCCGCGGCCACCGCGTCCGAGGCGATCTCGCCGAGCGCGAGCCGTTCCGCCGGCAGGCGCAGCGCCGCCGACGTGGCCCGCGACAGCTGGAACAGATCCTCGACCATCGCGGCCATCCGCACCGTCTCCCGGCGGATCCGCTGCAGGTACTCCTCCACCTCGGCCGGCCGGCGAACGACCCCGTCGAGCAGCGCCTCGGTCATGCCGCGGATGCCGGCCAGCGGCGAGCGCAGGTCGTGGCCGATGCCCGCCACCAGCTCCCGCCGGGCGGCCTCGGCCTGCCGCTCGGCCTCGCGGGCCTCCCGCAGCCAGAGCGTCTCGCGGGCGACGCTGCGCCCGAGGAGCATCCCCGCGGGGACGGTCACCGCCGCCACCACGGCGACCACCGCCACCGTCCCCACCAGCTGCGGCGTGTACATGAACCCGCTGGTCGCCACCACCCCGATCAGGGCGGCCAACAGCGGCACCAGCACGAGCGCGGTCATCGTGGCGGTCATCGACCGGCGCCGCATCCGGTGCACCACGAGCCCGCCCACCAGGGCGGCGGGCAGCGCGGACAGCAGGGCGATCGGCGCGGCCCTGGCCAGCTCGACGAGGACGTTCATCCGTCGGCGGGATCCGCGTCGGTCGGGTCGTAGCGGTAACCGGTGCCCCAGATCGTCGCGATCCGCCGGGGGCGCGTCGGGTCGGCCTCGATCTTCTCCCGCAGCCGCCGCACGTGCACGGTGACGGTGGACTGGTCGCCGAACTCCCAGCCCCACACCTCGGCCAAGAGCTCCGCGCGCGTGTACGCCCGGCCGGGGTGGGCCATCAGGTAGGCGAGCAGGTCGAACTCCCGGGTCGTCAACGCCAGCTCGCGCCCGTCCAGGTGGGCGCGGCGGGCGACCGGGTCCACCCGCAGGCCCCCGTCCACCAGCACCTCGGCCGCCGGCTCCGGCGGCCGGGAGCGGCGCAGCACGGACCCGATCCGCAGCACCAGCTCGCGGGCGCTGAACGGCTTCGTGACGTAGTCGTCGGCGCCGAGCTCGAGGCCGAGCACCCGGTCGTCCTCCTCGCCGAGGGCGGTGAGCATGACGATCGGCAGGCGCTCGTCCTCCGCGCGCAGCGCCCGGCAGATGTCCAGGCCGGTCATGCCGGGCAGCATCAGGTCGAGCACCACCGCGTCCGGGTTGCGCTCGCGGGCGGCGCGCAGCCCGGTAGGGCCGTCCGCGGCCAGGTCGACCTGGTAGCCCGCCTCGTCGAGGTAGCGCCCCACCACGTCGCGCACCGTCGCATCGTCGTCCACCACCAGCACGCGCGCCGTCATGGGACGAGCCTATGCAGGCGCACGGGCGGGCGACCCTTACGAGACGCTCACCGATCCGGCGATCCGGGCCCCGCGGCGGCCGAGCCGACCTAGCGTCGGCCCGTGCCCAGCGTTCGCTTCCGAAGTCCCCTGCGCGGACCGTGGCTGACCTCGGTGTTCGCCGCCGCGCTGCTCGTCGGGATGCCGATCCTCCTCGTCACCGGCCTGCTCGACCGCGTCGCCTACGGGCCGGGGCAGGGGCTGCCCGGCGAGGTCGGCCTGCTGCAGCTGCCGCCCTTCGACTGGCCATCCAGCCCGTCGTGGCTGTTCCGGCTGACGCAGGGCGTGCACGTCGGGCTCGGGATCGCGCTGGTGCCGGTGGTGCTGGCCAAGCTGTGGTCGGTGATCCCGAAGCTGTTCGCCTGGCCGCCCGTGCGCTCGCCCGCGCAGGCGCTGGAGCGGGCGACGCTGCTCCTGCTCGTCGGCAGCACCCTGTTCGAGATCGCCACCGGGCTGCTCAACATCCAGTACGACTACGTGTTCGGGTTCAGCTTCTACACCGGCCACTACCTCGGCGCGTGGGTCTTCGCCGCCGCCTTCGCCGCGCACGTGGCGCTGAAGTTGGGCACGATGCTGCGCGCGCTGCGGTCCCGCTCGCTGCGCCGCGAGCTCGCCACGCCGCTCGCGGCGACGGTGCCCGAACCGGTCGACGAGACCGGCCTCGTGGCGCCCGACCCGGCGCCGCCCACGATGAGCCGCCGCGGCGCGCTCGCCCTCGTCGGCGGAGGGTCCGCCCTGCTCGTGGCCCTGTCGGTCGGGCAGGTGCTCGACGGCCCGGCCCGCGCGAGCGCCCTGCTGCTGCCGCGCGGGCGGACCACGGGGGACGGCGGCCCGAACGCGTTCCCGGTCAACCGCACCGCGGCCGCCGCGGGCGTCGCCCCGACCGCCGAATGGCGGCTCGCGCTCTCGGGCGCGACCCCGCGCACGTTCACCATGGCCGAGCTCGCCGCCCTGCCCCAGCACACCGCGCGGCTGCCGATCGCGTGCGTCGAGGGCTGGTCGACGGTGCAGACGTGGACCGGCGTGCGGCTGCGCGACCTCGCCGCGCTCGCCGGCGTGCCGCGGCCCGCCTCGGCGTTCGTCGCCTCGCTCGAGGACGGCCCGTTCGCCCGCAGCACGCTGACGTCCGGGCAGGTGCTCGACCCGGACGCGCTGCTCGCGCTGCGGGTCAACGGCGCCGAACTGAGCCTCGACCACGGCTTCCCCGCGCGGATCGTCGTGCCGGCGCTGCCCGGCGTCCGCTGCACGAAGTGGGTGCGCTCGATCGAGTTCCGGGAGGCCTGATGCGCCGCTTCACCGACCGCTACGGCGCCCGCCCCGCCCACCTGGTCGGGTGCGCGGCCTGCCTCGCCCTCGCCGCGTACGCCGCGTCGTTCCTGCTCGGCGACCCGGCCCTGCTGCGGGTGCTCACCTGGTTCGTCGGCGCCGCCGTGGTGCACGACCTCGTGCTGTTCCCGCTCTGCGCCCTGGTCGACCGGGCGCTCACCCGGCTGCCGCGGGCGCCGGTGCCGCTCGTCAACCACGTGCGGGTGCCGCTGCTCGGCGCCGGGCTCACGTTCTGCGTCTTCCTGCCCGGGATCGTGCGGCAGGGGGAGGCGACCCACCTGGCCGCCACCGGGCTCGACCAGCAGCCCTACCTGGGCCGGTGGCTGGGGTTGGTGGCCGCGATGGCCGCGGTGTCCGCGCTCGTCTACCTGGTGCGGTGGGCGGTCACCACACGGTCAGCAGCAGGTGGTTGACGGCCAGCGCCAGGACGGCCTGCGCCGCCAGCCAGTACCGGGGCCGCGGCAGCAACGCACACGGGATCACGAGCCAGACCGCGAACGGCAGCCAGATCCGCTCGACCTCGCCCTTGCTCATCCCGGACAGGTCGGCGAGCATGATCGCCGCGACGCCCGCCGCGGTGAGGAGGGCGGCCCGGGCGGGGAGCCCGCGGGCCCGCCGCAGCCCGGCCACGACCGCCGGGCCCAGCGCGAACAGCACCGCGGCCAGGTTCGCCCACACGAAGTAGGCGTACGGCCGGGTCGCCGCGATGCTCGCCGCGTAGATCACCTGGACCCGCTCGAACCCGGTGAACCACCAGAACCCGCTCGCGGTGAACGCGGCGACCACGGCGAGCGCCCCGACGGCTGCGAGCGCGCCCGCCCGCACCCCGCGCGTCGCCACGAGGACCGCGAGCGCGGGCAGGGCGCCCAGCACCAGGCCGTAGGACAGGTACAGGCACCAGCCGAGCAGCACCCCGGCCAGGACGGCGACGACGTCGGCCCGCGGCCGGGCGCAGGCGACCGCGAGCAGCGCGACCCCCCACGCGAGCACGGCCGCGAACATCCCGTCCGCCGACACCCCCACCCAGACCGCGCCCGGCAGGAGCACGCCGAAGGGCAGCGCGCGGCGGGCCACGTCCTCGGCCCCGAGCGCCCGCACCGCGACCGCCACCGCGATCGGCGCGGACGCCCCGACCAGCATCACGACCACCCCGGCCGGTCCGCCCCCGCCGAGCCCGAGCCGGTCCAGCCACACGAACGTGAGCAGCGCCCCCGGCGGGTGCGCGCCGACATGGGTGGTCCAGAAGCCCGGCCGGTCGGTGAGGATGTGGTCGGCGAACGTGCGCAGCATCGCGGCGACGTCCGTCACCCGCGGCACGTCGTGCAGGTACTCCTGGCTGCTGCTGAGCCGCTCGACCACCCCGCGCCGCCAGCCGTCCACCAGCGCCAGCGCGACCGTCCACGTGACCGCGGCGGCGTACCCGGCGGCGAGCAGCGGCCCCCAGGCCAGCCGGGCGGAGAGCTCCGGCCCGCGCGCCACCACCAGCACCGCGACCGCCACCGCCGCCGGCGTCCCCGGCCCGACGTGCGGCAACCACTCCGCGAGCAGCGGCGGGAACGGCAGGAAGATGTTCACCCCGTCGGCGAGCAGCGCGCGCCCGACCAGCGCGGCGGCCACCACGCCCAGCGCCGCCCCGGACACCGCCGCGAGGTCGCCGGCGACGCGCGTTCTCCTGCTCACGGTGGCCGGCACGCCTGGACGCTATCCGCGCCGGGGCCGCAAGATCCTTACGGCTTGCGAACGCCGCCCGCCCGGCCGCGGGCATGCGGGCATCCCGGCCAGCCGGTATCGGGGATGCCCGCTCGCAGCGACGACACGGGCGCCCGACGCCGGCAACCTGGTCGGGTGAAGGCGAGTGCGGTGGTGGAGGCAGCGCTGGGGCGACGCGCCCGGCACCGGTCGGCGCACGTCGCCGACCCGGTCGACCCGACGGCCCACCCCGCCGCCCGGCGCCGCGTGCGCGGCGACAGCGCGGGCCTGGTCTGGTGGATCCGCTGGTACCGGGCCCGGTGGGCGGCCCGAAGGGCGCTGCGCTCCCGATAGCGGCGTCAGCGGCGCAGCTTCGCCGCCAGCGCCGCCGCGGCCGCCCGCGGGTCCTCCGCCTCGGTGATCGCGCGCACCACCACGATCCGGTCCGCGCCCGCGGCCAGCACCTCGTCGAGCCGGGCGTGGTCGATGCCCCCGATCGCGAACCACGGCCGCGACGGCTTCCGCCCCGCGACCCTGCGCACCAGGTCCAGGCCGGGGGCGGGCCGGCCCGGCTTCGTCGGCGTCGGCCAGCACGGGCCCACGCAGAAGTAGTCCACCCCGGGCTCCTCCGCGGCCGCCGCCGTCTCCTCCGGGCTGTGTGACGACCGCCCGATCACGACCTCCTCGCCCACCACCCGCCGGGCCCACCGAACGGGCAGGTCGTCCTGGCCGAGGTGCAGCACGTCCGCGCCCGCCGCGAGCGCCACGTCCGCGCGGTCGTTCACCGCCAGCAGCGCGCCGTGGCGCGCGCACGCCTCGGCGAGCACCTCCAGCGCCGCCAGCTCGTGGCGGGCCTCCAGCGGGCCGTCCGGGCCCTTGTCGCGCAGCTGGATGATGTCGACCCCGCCGGCCAGGGCGGCGTCGGCGAACTCCGCGAGGTCGCCGGTGCGGCGGCGGGCGTCGGTGCAGAGGTAGAGGCGGGCGTCGTCGAGTCGCTTGCGCGCGGTAGCGCCGTCGAAACCAGGCACACCCCGACGCTACTGCGTTGTTCGGCCTCCGCTCCGCTCCGGCGGGTTGTTCGGCCTCCGCTCCGCTCCGGCGGGTTGTTCGGCCTCCGCTCCGCTCCGGCGGGTTGTTCGGCCTCCGCTCCGCTCCGGCGGGTTGTTCGGCCTCCGCTCCGCTCCGGCGGGTTGTTCGGCCTCCGCTCCGCCCCGGCGGGCCGGGCTTGCCCTGCCGGATCGGCGGGGGCGCAACCGCGGCGTGCTTGCGGGGTGTCGTGACCAGCGCGCACGCTGCTGCGGCCGGTGTGTCCGCCCCCGGGAGGGCGTAGGGTGAATTGCAGGTGACGCACGGGAGCCCGTACGGCGGGCTGAGAGGGGATCGGACCAGATCCCGACCGTCGAACCTGATCCGGGTCATGCCGGCGCAGGGAGCGGAGATGATGTCGAACTCGTTGACGGTGGTCGGGGCGGGCGTGATCGGCCTGTCCTGTGCGTGGCGCGCGGCCGAGGCCGGCCTGCGGGTCACGGTGCTCGACCCGGCGCCCGCCTCCGGGGCGTCGTGGGTGGCCGGCGGCATGCTCGCCCCGGTCACCGAGGCGTGGCCGGGCGAGGAGGCGCTGCTGGAGCTCGGCGAGCACGCGGTCCGGCGCTGGCCCTCCTTCGCCGAGGAGCTGGGGGCCGCCGCGGGGCAGCCGGCCGGGCTCCGCACCGACGGCACGCTCGTCGCCGCCACCGGCACCGGCGACCGCGCCGAGCTGGAGGCGCTCGCCGACTTCCTGGCCCGCCTCGGCCGCGAGGTCGAACGGCTCTCCGGCCGCGAGATGCGCCGCCTCGAGCCCGCGCTCGGCCCCGACGTGCGCGGCGGCCTGCTGGTGCCCGGCGACCTCGCCGTGGACAACCGGCAGCTGCTCGCCGCCCTGCGGGCCGCGGCCGAACGGGCGGGCGTCGAGATCATCCAGCGCGCGGTCCGCGCCGTCCTCGACGACGGCACCCGGGTCACCGGCGTCCGCACCGACGACGGCGACCTCGAGGCCGGCACCGTCCTGGTCGCCGCGGGCGCGCACTCGGCCGCCCTGCACCCGGCGCTGGAAGGCCTGGTCCGCCCGGTCAAGGGCGAGATCCTGCGCATCGCCCACCGGCCCGGCGCGTTCCCGCCGCCGAAGCGGACGGTGCGCGCCCTCGTCGACGGCAGGCCGGTCTACCTCGTCCCCCGCGACGGGGGCGGGCTGGTCGTCGGTGCCACCCAGACCGAGCTGGGCTTCGACACCGAGGTCACCATCGGCGGCGTGCGCGACCTGCTGCGCGACGCCGAGCGGATCCTCCCGGGCATCGCCGAGTACGCGCTGGTCGAAAGCGCAGCGGGGCTGCGCCCGGGCAGCCCGGACAACCTGCCCCTGATCGGCGCCCGCGGCCCCGACGGCCTGCTCGTGGCCACCGGCCACCACCGCAACGGGATGCTGCTCGCCCCCGTCACCGCCGACGCCGTGCTGGCGCTCCTGCGCGGCGAGGCCGTCCCCGAACCCGTGCGGGCCGCGGACCCGTCCCGGGCCGCCCTGGCCGGGCCCGCCGGCTCAGCAGGCTTCCACCCCACCCGGTTGGCCAGGAGGTAGCACGTGCAGGTGTGGATCAACGGTGAGGAGCGCGAGCTCGCCGACGGCGCGTGCGTGCGCGACGCGCTGGACGCGCTCGGTGCCCCGGAGACCGGCATCGCGGTCGCCGTCGACGGCGAGGTCGTGCCCCGGGCCGACTGGGCCGCCACGGCGCTCGCCCCGGGCGCGCGCGTGGAGGTGCTCACGGCGGTGCAAGGAGGATGACGATGACCGAAGACCTGCGCCCAGGCGCGACCCTCGCCCCGGAGCCGCTGGTGATCGGCGACCGCAAGATCGCCTCCCGGCTCATCATGGGCACCGGCGGCGCCTCCAACCTCGAGGTACTCGAGCGGGCGCTGATCGCGTCCGGCACCGCGCTCACCACCGTGGCCATGCGCCGGATCGACGCCACCACCGGCACCGGCGTGCTCGACCTGCTCCGCCGCCTGGGCATCGAGGTCCTGCCCAACACCGCGGGCTGCCGCACCGCGGCCGAGGCGGTGCTCACCGCCCGGCTCGCCCGCGAGGCGCTGGAGACCGACCTCGTCAAGCTCGAGGTGGTCGCCGACGAGCGCACGCTGCTGCCCGACCCGATCGAGCTGCTCGACGCCGCGGAACAGCTGGTCGACGACGGCTTCACCGTGCTGCCCTACACCAACGACGACCCGGTGCTCGCCCGCAAGCTCGAAGGCGTCGGGTGCGCGGCCGTCATGCCGCTCGGCTCGCCGATCGGCACCGGGCTGGGCATCCGCAACCCGCACAACATCGAGATGATCGTCGAGCAGGCGGGCGTGCCTGTCGTGCTGGACGCGGGCATCGGCACCGCCTCCGAGGCGGCGCAGGCGATGGAGCTGGGCTGCGATGCGGTGCTGCTCGCCACCGCCGTCACCCGTGCCGGCGATCCGGAACGGATGGCCCACGCGATGAAGCTCGCCGTCGAGGCGGGCCACGCCGCCCGGCTCGCCGGTCGCATCCCCCGCCGCTACTGGGCGCAGGCCTCCTCACCGGCCATCGACTCCTGAGGCACCCGGCCGGGTGCGGCGTGCCGGACGGCCGCCGCGCCCGGCAGGCGGCAACCTGGCGCCGGAGGTGGTCCGGATGGCCCGGCAGGGGCGGGCACTCGTCGTTCTCGCGCTGGTGGTCGTCGCCTGCGGCGGCCCGAAGCCGGTCCCACCCCCCGCCGGGGCGCCCGCGACCGGATCCCCGACGGAGGTGCCGACCACGCAGCCGGCGCCCCAGCCGTCCGTGCCACCGTCCGTGCCACCGACCCGGCCGCCGACCGGGGCGCGGGTCGCCGTGCCCGTCTACTACGTGGCCGAGACCCCGGCGGGCCCCCGGCTCCAGCGCGAATTCCACTCCGTCGTCACCGACGACCCGGCGAGCGCTGCGGTCCGCGAGATGCTCGCCGGCCCCACCGGCGTCGACCCCGACTACCGCACGTACTGGCCGCCCGGCACCGCGCTGCGGGAACCGGTCCGCCGGGAGGGCGGCGCGATCGTCGTCGACCTCACCGGCGCCGGAGCGGCCCGGATGGGCGAGCGGCTCGCCGAGCTCACGGTGCAACAGCTCGTCTTCACGGTGCAGGGCGCGCTGCAAGCGACCGACCCCCTCCGGATCCTCGTCGACGGCGCGCCGGTCCGCGACCTGTGGGGCGTCGACGTCTCCGCTCCGGTCCGCCGCGGCGACCCCTACGCGCTGCGCTCCCTCGTGCAGATCGACTCGCCCGCCGACGGTGCCCGGGTCGGTCGACAGGTCGAGGTGCGCGGCGAGGCGGCGGTGTTCGAGGCCACGGTGCTGTGGGAGGTGCTGCGCGGCGCCGAGGTCGTCCAGCGCGGCGTCGCCGGCACGGCGGAGGGCCAGCGGTTCGCCCCGTTCGCCTTCACCGTGACGCTCGAGCCCGGCGAGTACGCGGTGCGCATCACCGAGGACGACCCGTCCGACGGCGAGGGCCGCCCGGTCCTGTCCGACGACAAGACGATCACGGTGGCGGGCTGACGCCACGGGGCGTGGTGCGGCAACCTCACAACCGCGGCGCCCGCCTCGTCGTACCGGTGAGGCAGGTGCGACCGAGGGAGCCGGCATGATCGAACCAGGCGCGCTGATGGGCGAGCGCCGCAGGCTGACCGACCTCGCCTACCGCCTCCTCGGCTCCGTGGCCGAGGCGGAGGACGCGGTCCAGGAGGCGTACGCCCGCTGGTACGCCATGCCGCCCGAACAGCAGCGGGAGATCGCCTCGCCCGCCGGGTGGCTGACGACGGTCACCGGCCGCATCTGTCTCGACGTGCTGCGTTCGGCGCGGGCCCGCCGCGAGCGTTACGTGGGCGAATGGCTCCCCGAGCCGGTGCCCGGCCCCACCGGCGCCGACCCGGCCGACCGGATCACCCTCGACGAGTCGATCAGCATGGCGTTCCTGGTCGTGCTGGAGTCGATGACCCCGGCGGAACGCGTGGCGTTCATCCTCCACGACGTGTTCGGCTACCCGTTCTCCGAGGTGGCCGAGATCGTGGGGCGCACCCCCGCCGCGTGCCGCCAGCTCGCCGTGTCGGCCCGCCGCCGGATCGGTGCCGCCCAGCCGCCGCCGGCGCCCGCCGCGGCGACGGCGGGCCTCGTCCGGGCCTTCAAGCGGGCCTGGGAGGCCAAGGACCTCCACGCGCTGATCACGATCCTCGACCCGGGCGCCGTCGCGGTCGCCGACGGCGGCGGCCGCGCCAGCGCGTTGCCGGACCCGCTCGAGGGCGGCGAGCGCATCGCGCACGCCTGCGTCGAGTGGGCGAGCCGGGCGCCGGAGCTGGAGCTCGTGGAGACCACCGTCAACGGCCAGCCCGGCCTGCTCGGCCGGCTGGGCGGCGTCCCGGTCGCGGTGTGGGCGTTCGCGGTGGCCGACGGCCGGATCGCCCGCATCTGGGCCGTCCGCAACCCGGAGAAGCTCCGCGCCTGGACGGGCGGCTAGCGGGGCGACCCCTCAGTCCGGCGGCGTGCTCGGGGCGCGCAGCCCGAGGCTGCGCAGCTCCAGCGCCGCGAGCGCGTGCACCACGGGGCGCTCGTCGCGCCGCCACGACATCGCCGGGTCGGGCGCGACCCGCAGCAGGCTGCGCACCGGCCTGCGGGTGAGGGCGCGCAGGGCGAGCAGGTCGGAGTCGACGGCGCGCGCCGCGACCGCGGAGTGGGCCAGCCGCGCGTAGCGCACCCGCAGCGGCAGCCAGGCCAGCAGCACCGGGATGAGGCCGAGCAGCACCGTCGCGACGGTCGTGCCGAACGCGATCCGGGCGATCGCCTCCATCTGCTCCTGCCCGGCGGCCACCAGCGAGTCGCCCGCCCCGGCCCCGGTGCCCAGCGCCCGCTCGAGCTCGTCGCCGATGAACGGCACGTTGGCCGCGGTGCGCGCCGCGTCGTCGAACGCCCCGCGGATCGACTCGCCCGCCCCGGCGAGGGTGCGGGCGGGACCCTGCAGGGACAGCACGAAGTCGTGGACCGCGCGCGCGACCACCACGGTCAGCCAGATCCACCCGACGGCCAGCAGGTCGGCCAGGAGCTGCAGGCCGGCCCGGCCCGGGTGCTCGGCGTAGAACCGCATGGGGGCGGAGGGTAGTTCGTCAGACGTCCTCGGCGGCCTGGGCGGCGGGATCCCAGGACAACCCGGGGACGCCCCACCCGTTGCGCTTGAGCATCTTCTTCGCGGCCCGCTTGTGGCGGCCCACGAGGCGGTCGATGTAGAGCAGGCCGTCGAGGTGGTCGGTCTCGTGCTGCAGGCAGCGCGCGAGGAAACCGCGCCCCTCCACCTCCACCGGCTTGCCGTCTGCGTCCACCCCGGTGACCCGCGCCCACTCGGCCCGGCCGGTCGGGAAGTGCTCGGCGGGTACCGAGAGGCACCCCTCCTCGTCCTCCTCGGGGTCGGGCATGGTCTCGGGGCGCTCGGACGTCTCGAGCACCGGGTTGACCACGACACCCCGCACGCGGGTGCGCGTCACCTCGTCGGGGCAGTCGTAGACGAACAGGCGCAGGTCGACCCCGATCTGGTTCGCCGCGAGCCCGACGCCCTCTGCGGCGGCCATCGTGTCGAACATGTCCTCGACCAGGCGCTTCAGCTCGTCGTCGAACGTCTCGACGGGACGGGTCGGCCGGTGCAGGACCGGATCGCCGATGATGCGGATGGGACGGACGGCCACGGCGTGACCCTACGTGGTCCCCCGGTCTCCCGATCGGGCAGCGCGTGCCTCCCCCGTTCCCGTCGGGTCCCCGTGGTTCAATGGCCGACGCGAATGACAGGTATGTCATTTCGCCCGGAGCGAGCCCCACGAGGAGCGTGATGGAGTCGGCCACCGAATCCAGCGGGCGCGCTCCCGCCGGCGGCGCGGCGGGCGCGCTGGACCGCAGGGAGCGCGAGATCCTCGCGTTCGAGGCTCAGTGGTGGAAGTACGCGGGCGCCAAGGAACAGGCGATCCGCGAGCTGTTCGACATGTCGGCCACGCGCTACTACCAGGTGCTCAACGCCCTCATCGACAAGCCAGAGGCGATGGCCGCCGACCCGCTGCTCGTCAAGCGGCTCCGGAGGCTGCGCGCCAGCCGGCAGCGCACCCGCGCGGCGCGCCGCCTGGGAATCGAGCCGTGGTGACGGCAGCATGATCGCCGACCGGGTCGCCGCGGCGACTCGTCACCGACCGGAACCCCCCAGCACACGGAGGCCAGCGTGATCGAGCCCGCGACCGCAGTCGAGGTCCGCTCGTGACCACGCCAGGTGCGGGTGGCGGTCCCTCGCCGTTGCGGCTCGGTGGACTCGGGCTGATCGGCGTCGCCGTCGTCGCCGCGATCATCGGCCTGGCGAGCATGGCGACCAACGGCGACCCGACCGCGACGGTGTCCCCGTCGGCCGACGCCTCGAACGTGACCTCGGAGCCCGCGGCCGCCCCGCCGGCCGAGCCGCCGCCCACCGAGCAGCCGCCCACCGAGCCGCTGCCCACCGACGCGGCCGCGCTGCCGACGTTCGCCGAACCGGTGCCGGGCGAGCCCGTTCCCGGTGAGCCGGTGCCCGGGGCCGTCCCGCCCGGCGAGGCGGCGCCCGCTCCGGGCGCCCCCGCCGAAGGGGCCCCCGGTGCGCCCGCGCCGCAGGCCGCCCCGGCTCCCGGCGCCCCGGCCCCCGCGCCCGGCGCACCCGCGGGTGAGCCGGCTCCGGCTCCAGGTGCTCCGGCCCCGGCTCCCGCCCCGGCCCCCGGTGGGGCCCCGGCCCCCGCTCCGGGTCCCGGGGAGGCCCAGGCCGCCCCGCGGCAGGCGCCCGCCCCCGCCCCGGGTGGCGGCGGCGCGCCTCAGGCGGCGCCCGCGCCGAGTGGCGGTGGTGGCGGCGGCAGCGGAGCCAACACCGGCAGCGACGCCGGGGCCCGCGGTGGTGGCGGCGGCGGTGGTGTGAGCGTCGCGCGCCTGCCGCTGCGCGTCTACAACAACAGCACGATCGCAGGCCTGGCCAGCCGGGCCGCCGAGGACTTCCGACGCGCGGGGTGGCCGATCGACGAGGTCGGCAACTACCCGCACGGCATCATCCCGACCTCCACGGTGTACTACCGCCCCGGCACCAACGAGGAGGCCTCGGCGAAGGCGCTGGCCGAGCGGTTCGGGATGCGGGCCAACCCCCGCTTCGAGGGCATCCGCAACGCCTCGCCGGGCATCATCGTGATCGTCACGGCCGACTACGGCCGCTGATCCGAAGGCTCAGGTCAGCCGGCGCTCGGCGTAGGCCTGCAGCTCGGCGAGCTGCACCGGGTCGAGCGACGGCGGCACCGCGGCCCGGGCGGCGGCGATGTGCGCGCTCGTCACCTCGGCCGCGTCGAGGGACTCCCGCATCGCGGTGAGCGCCGCCTCGCGCAGCACCGCGGCACAGTCGGCGGCCGAGTAGCCCTCGAGCTCGGCGCCGAGCGCGTCGAGGTCGACGTCCGGCGCGAGCGGGGTGTGGCGGCTCGCCGCCCGCAGGATCTCGGCCCGCGCGGCCGCGTCCGGCGGCGGAACGTACACGAGCCGCTCCAACCGTCCCGGGCGCAGCAGGGCCGGGTCGATCAGCTCCGGCCGGTTGGTGGCGCCGACGACGACCACGTCCCGGCGCGGCTCGGCCCCGTCGAGCTCGGTGAGCAGGGCGGCGACGACCCGGTCGGCGACCCCGGAGTCCGACGACTGGCCGCGCCGGGGCGCGAGCGCGTCCACCTCGTCGAGGAAGACGAGCGCCGGCGCGGCGTCGGCGGCCTTGCGGAACAGCTCGCGCACCGCGCGCTCGGACTCGCCGACGTACTTGTCGAGCAGCTCGGCGCCCTTCACCGCGAACACGTTCAGCTGGCCGGTGCCGGCGAGCGCGCGCAGCAGGAACGTCTTGCCGCAGCCGGGCGGGCCGTAGACGAGCACCCCGCGCGGCGCCGCGACCCCGAGCCGGGCGAACGAGTCGGGGTACTGCAGCGGCCACAGCACCGACTCGGTCAGCGCCTGCTTCACCTCGGCCATGTCGCCGACCTGGTCGAGCGTGATGCCGCCGGTCTGCAGCGTGTCCGACGAGGACATCGAGATCGGCCGGACCGAGCCGACCGCGTCGAGCAGGTCCTCCTGGCAGATCCGCGGCTCGCCCTCCCCCGGGTGGCGCAGCGCGGCCTGCACGGCCGCCTCCCGGCGCACGGCCGCGAGGTCGGCGGCCACGAAACCGGGCGCCCGCTCGGCCACGGCCTTGAGGTCGAGGTCGTCGGCGAGCGGGACGCCGTCCAGCAGGCGGCGCAGCAGCTCGACGCGGGTGCGCAGGTCGGGCAGGGCGAGCCCCAGCTCGCGGTCGACGAGGTCGGGGGCGCGCAGCCGCGGGTCGACCGACTCCGGGGCCGAGGTCGTCGCGACCAGCGCGAGCCCCGGCGTGGCCACGGCGGCCCGCAGCGCGTCGAGCGCGACGGTGGCGAGCGGCGGCGGCGAACTGGCGGGCAGCAGCGCCTCGACGTCGGTGACGACGAGGACGGTCCGGCCGCCCGTGCGCGCCTTGCCGATGATCTCGTGCAGCCGCTGCGACGCGGTCCCCGCCTCCAGCGCCGCGATCCCGGGCCCGGACAGCTCGACCGTGTTCGCGCCGACGGCGGCGGCCGCGCTGCGTGCGAGCGTCAGCTTGCCGACCCCCTCCGGGCCGATGAGGAGGACGCCGAGGCGGGGCGACCCGCCGAGGCGGGTGAGCAGGTCGGGCCGGTCGAACGTGAGCTCCAGCCACTCCACGAGCTTGCGCGCGGCCCCGGTGTTGCCGACCAGCTCCTCGATCGGCGGCGGGGCGGGCTCGGTCGGCTCACCGGAGGTCGCTGCGGGCGGGGGCGCGGGCGCGGTGGCGCTGCTCGTCGCCGGCGCGGGGGCCCCGGTGAGCGTCGCGCCGGTGTCCGGGCCGCCCTCCCAGCCCACCACCGTGCTCGGCTTCACCGCCACCGCGCCCGCGGGGTCTACGGAGGCGACGGTGAGCAGCTCCGTGGTCCACGCGCTGCCCAGCGCGCCGGAGACGCGCTGCCGGGCCGCGGAGGCGTTCGAGCCGGGCGCGGGCACGACGTCCTGGGGGAGCAGCGACACCGCGTCGCCCGCGGTCACGACCTTGCCCACGAGCGCCAGCCGGATCGTCTCCGGGGTGAGCGCCGCCCGGGCGAGCCGCGACCCGGTGAGCGTGACGCGCCGCGCCGGTTGCACGGTCGCCGGGGCCACCACGACGGGCGAGCCGTCGGTGAGGCCCGCGTTGGACAGGGTGACGTCGTCCAGCGTCGCCTGGCCGGCCGGCCCGGTCCCGGGCGCGACGATCGCGGTGGTCACGCGGGCCCCGGTCAAGGTCACCGCGTCCCACGAGCGCAGCCCCAGCGCGTCGATGATCTCGGGGTGCAGCCGGACGACGCCGCGCCGGGCGTCTGCCGCCGACGCGGCGAGCCGGGCGACCAGGGTGATGGAGGCAGCCACGCCGCAGACGCTATCGGGGCGCGGGAGCCCGCCGGCAGCTCCCCTGACCCGGCGGCGGCGCTCCTTAAGGGGCTGGATCCGGGTCGGAACGGGGGCCGACCCCGAGGTCACGGCCGCGTGCGGGCGGCAGGCTCGAGGCATGGACTCGAGCACCGAATCGACCACCCGCATCACCGTCGACGGCGACCCGGTCATCGGCGCGGCCCCGACGTACGACGTGCCGCCGCAGGCCGGGCCGGCCCCCGAACCCGCCAAGCCGAAGTTCCGGCTGCGCCGCAGCCGCAACGACCGCATGATCGCCGGGGTCTGCGGCGGGCTCGCCGAGAGCCTCGGCGTGGACGCCGCGATCATCCGCATCGGCCTGGTGACCGTCACCGTGCTCGGCTTCGGCATGGGGATCGTGCTCTACGCCGCGGTCTGGGCGCTGGCCCCGGAGACCGACGAGCCGTGACCGTCGACGGGCGCCCGGCCTCCGACCCGCGCCCGGACCCCGACTCACCCGCACGAGCTCACGACTCGCCGGGGTCCAGGGCGCGACTCGCCCGCACCCAGCCCGCGACTCGCGGGCGCTGAGGGCGCGACTCGCCGGTCAGGGGTGCAGCTTCGCGCCCTTGACCACCTTGTCGACCGCGTTGCGCGGCCCGTGCACGGCCAGCCCGACCAGCTTGAGGTCGTCGCGGGCGACCGCTTGGACGACCGCGCGGTTCGCCTCGTCGTGGGTGGTCGTGAACATCTCCTCGGTGTAGACGGCGGTCGGCAGCCCCCGGCGCACGGCGCGCTGGTGGGCCGCGGCCATCACGTCGGAGTCACCCGCGAACACGAGCACCGGCTGGCGGAACATCGGCGTGTACAGCGTGCCGTCCGCGTCGGTGTACGGCTCGCCGAGCAGTTCGGGGTTCGCCGCGATCCCGCTCGCGAGGAACGCGGTGACGTTCAGGCGCTGCCAGACCTCCAGGTCGTCGCGCAGCAACACGGCGATCTTGGTGTCGAAACGCACGGGTCGAGCGTGCCCGCCACGGGCGGTGCCGGTCTTGTACGTTCTTGACGTGCCTGCCGTGCGGGCGTGGGCACCGCGGGTGCCCGGCATCGTCGAGGTCTTCCACGCGTGGTTCACCGACCACGCGTACCCGGAGCACACCCACGACACCTGGACGCTGCTCGTCGTCGACGAGGGCGCGATCCGCTACGACCTCGACCGGCACGAGCACGGCGCCCTGCGCCCCGGCGTCACCCTGCTGCCGCCGCACGTCTCCCACACCGGGCGCTCCGCGACGCCGCACGGGTTCCGCAAGCGGGTCCTCTACCTCGACACCGAGGTGCTCGACACCGCGCTCATCGGGGCGGCCGTCGACGCGCCCGCGCTCGTCGACCCGCTGCTGCGCACGCGCGTGCACCAGCTGCACCGGGTCCTGGAGTCACCCGGGGCCGCACTGGAGGCCGAGAGCAGGCTCGCCCTGATCGGCGACCGCATCCGCCGCCACCTGCGGGCCCCCGCGCCGCCCCCGCCGCCCGACCGGCTCGCCGCCGACCTGCGCGACCTGCTCGACGCGCACGTGGTGCCCGGGATCGCCCTGCGCGAGGCGGCCGAGCGGCTGCACGCCCACCCCGCCCACCTGGTGCGCTCCTTCACCAAGGCCTTCGGCCTCCCGCCGCACCGCTACCTCATCGGCAGGCGCGTGGAAGCGGCCCGGCGCAGGCTGCTCGACGGCGAGCCGCCGGCGCAGGTCGCCGCGCACGTCGGGTTCCACGACCAGGCGCACCTGCACCGGCACTTCACGAAGCTCGTGGGCACCACCCCGGGACGCTACGCGCGCGGCGCCTGAAGCGGTGGGGTGCTCTCCCGCAGCACGACCTCGCCGCGCACCCGCCGCACCCGTGGCTGGTCGGCCGGTTCCGCCAGCACCATCTCCACCGCGGCCGTGCCGAGCTCCTCGAGCGGCAGGCGCACCGTGGTGAGGGCGGGCGTGACGTCGCGGAGCGTGGCGATGTCGTCGAACCCGGCGACGGCCATCTCCGACGGCAGCGCGACCCCGCGGTGGCGCAGGGCGGCCATCGCGCCGACGGCCATCACGTCGTTGACCGCGAAGACGCAGGTGGCCTCCGTGCCGCGGTCGAGCAGCTCGTTCATCGCCTCGTAGCCGCCGTCGCGGGTGAACCCGCCGTACACGACGTCGCCGGGGTCGATCCGCCCACCGGCGCGGGTGACGCCCTCGCGGAACCCCGCGGTGCGGTCGCGGGCGGTCAGCAGGTCGGCCCGGCCCGCCAGCACGGCGAACCGCCGGTGGCCGAGCCCGCACAGCGCCTCGGCGAGCGCCCGCGCGCCGCCCCGGTTCTCCACCACGACCGTGTCGGCCGGGATCTTGCGCTGGCTCACGAACGCGATCCGCCCACCGGCCTGCTCGAAGGCGCGCACCTCGGCCGCCAGCCGGTCGAGCAGCTCGCGGTTCTGCACCCTGCTCCCGACGATGATCACTGCGCGGGCGCGCTGCCCGCGCAGCGCGGCCAGGTAGTCGAGCTCGCGCTCCTCGCGCCCGAACGTGCACGCCATCGTGACCACGAGGTGCTCCTCCTCGGCGGCCCGGATCGCGCCCGCCGCGATCGAGGAGAAGTAGGGGTCGGCGACGTCGGAGAGCACCAGCCCCACGATGTTCGTGCGGCCCCTCGCCATCGCCTGCGCCTGCGCGTTGGCGGAGTAGTGCAGGGCCTCGGCCGCGGCGAGCACGCGTTCCTGCAGGTCGGGGCGCACCCGCCGGGTGCTGCCGTTCAGCGCCCTCGACGCGGTGGCCAGGGAGACCCCCGCCGCCTTGGCGACGTCGAGCAGGGTGACCGACGCGCCGGGGGTCCGTTCGCCGCGCTCGCTCATCTCAGGCCTCCCTCCGTGGCCACGCGGGTGGAGGCACCGGACGCCACGCTCGGGTCCGCGCGCCGCCGACCGGTTCGCGTCGGACGAGCCTACCCCGCCCGTGCCCTGCAGGAATGCGCATTCCCCCGCATGGGCGCGGCGCGTGCGCCGGCACGATCACCGCGGCTGTCGTCCGAAGTGCCGAAGGCCCGCGCGGCCCGGCCCCTCGGGGCGACTTCACACCCCCCGGGTGCACGTCAACAGGCGCCGGCGGGGTGAAGCGCACTCACGATTGGTGAGGTCGGCGCAGGTGGGCCGGGTCGTACGGGGACAGGTAGCCGCACATGCCGAGCGTGGTCTGCGGGGGCTGCTCCATGCGCGCCACCGCGGCCTGCCGGAGGTGGCCGTGGTCGCCCGCGGCCAGCGCGTCGATCTGCTCACCGGTGCGCCGGCTCGCCGCGGCCGCGCCCCGCTCCCAGCGCTCGCGCCAGCCGGCGAGCCGGGGCCGCACGAGCGCGGCCGCGGCGGCGTAGAACTCCTCCAGGGCGGCGCCGTCGCCCGCCTCCGCGCGTTCGCGCAGCCGCGCGAACCCGGCGAGCGCGAGGTCCCGGCGCGCCAGCGCCCGCTGCGGCGACGGCCCGCCCGGGCCGGTGATGCGGACGGCCCGCGCGTAGGCGTCCGGGTCGGCGAGGTGCTCCGGGGGCAGCGTCAGGACCGCGTCCCCGGCCTCGGGCAGCCCGCTGTTCTGCATGATCGCGAGCAGCCGCAGGTCGCCGCCGTTCACCGCGCGGTGGATCGTGCCGGGGGTGAACCACACGACGTCGCCGGGCCGCAGCGGCGTCTCGGCGAAGCCCGCGGCCGTGATGGTCTGCACGCGCCCGACCCCGCCGACCACGACGTAGCCCTCGGTGCAGCACAGGTGCACGTGCGGCGAGCCGCCGGCAAGCCCGTTGGGCGCCTCCCACTCGTAGACGCGCAGCGCCGTGAGGCCCACGGCGCCCGGCAGCTGGGGGGTCACGGCGCGCGCTCCGCGGCGAAGCGCTCGATCTCCTCCCGCGCCCAGATCCGGTCGGCGACGACGACCCGGTGCGCGAGCTCCAGCTCCTCGCCATCGGCCAGCGTGATCTCCTCGTGGAACGCGGGCGAGGGGTTGATCGCCGGGAACGGGTCGTTGCGCACGAACCAGGTGATCTTGCCCCGGCTGGTGGAGCCCGCGAACACCAGCACGGTGGCGCCGCCGTCGACCTCGTCGTTCTCGCCGGTGTAGGCCAGCCACGGTGAGGCGGACGTGCCCATCGCCTCCGGGCCGCCCCCGTCGGAGGTGATGATCTCGCCGCCGGTGAACCCGCGCGGGCCGCGCCAGAACAAGCCGGTGTAGCCCGCGTTGAACCGGCCGGCGGTGGTGGGGCTGCCCAGGTGCAGGTCCTCGCCGCGGATGTTGGTCAGCCGGGTGGCGAAGTCGAGCGTCCAGGTGCCGCGGGCGGGGTCGACGTCGTGGAAGCGCAGCCTGCGGTGCTCGGACACCCACTCCTCGCCCGCGGCGGTCACCCACGTGAGCCGTTCGGCGAGCGTCAGCTCGTCGCCGGTCAGGTCGATGACGTCGAACGCGTCGTGCCGCATCGCGCCGACGTTGTCCCTGGGCACGTAGCCCTGCCCTGACACGTAGGTCCGCCCGCCCCAGAAGTTCTGGCCCGACACGTGCGACCACGTCATCTGCAGGCCCTTGTGCCAGCGGTGGTCGTGCGGCCGGTAGGCCGACACGAGCGCCCCCGACAGCGTGCGCATCGGGTGCAGGTACGGCTTCGGCGACTCGAAGGCGGGGATGTCCTCCCCGTAGACGTACGCGGCGATCTCGACGGCCCCGACCGCCACGCCGATCCGCAGGCCGTGCTCGTGGGTGACGGTCAGCGCGCTCATCGAGCCACCTCCGCGGTCTCGGGTGCGTACCGGCCGCCGCCGTCGAGCCGGTCGTAGAACGGGTTGCCGGGCACCAGCTCGGAGCGCAGCACCGGGCGGCCGGTGATCGCCGACTGGTACAGGCCGGTGATCAGCTCCATGCTGCGCCGCCCGTCGGCGCCGCTCGCCGGGGGCCGCTCGCGCCGGTCCATGGCGCGCAGGTGGTGCGCGAGCTGGGCGGTGTGGGAACTGCGCACGTCGTCGGTGGGCCGCCAGCCCGGGTCGGCCACGCCGGCGCGGGGCGTCCAGCGCCAGTCGGAGTTGCCGTAGCCGTAGAGGTGGGAGACCTCCACGGTGGCGTCGGTGAAGTCGAGGCGCAGGTAGCTCTCCTCGCGCGGCGACAGCACGCTGTTGACGACCGAGACGAGTGCGCCGGAGGCGAACCGCACGGCGGCGAGCGAGACGTCCTCGGTCTCCACCGCGCGGTCCAGCGTGCCCATCATGGCGCGGACCTCCTCCCAGTCGCCCAGCAGCGACAGCATGAGGTCCATCTGGTGGATGCCGTGGCCCATCGTCGGCCCGCCGCCCTCGGTGTCCCACTTCCCGCGCCACGGCACCTCGAAGTAGGCGTGGTCGCGGTACCAGAGCGTGTGGCAGACGCCGACGAGCGGGCGCCCGAGCGCGCCGTCGGCGATCTGCCGCCGCAGTGCCTGCGCCGCCGACCCGAAGCGGTGCTGGAACACGTAGCCGACATAGGGCCCGCCGTCGCGCTCCAGCGCGGTGAGCTCGTCGTACTCGGCGAGCGACAGCACCGGCGGTTTCTCGCACCACACCCACGCGCCCGCCTCGAGGCAGGCCGCCACCCCGGCGCGGTGCGCCGCCGGCGGCGTGCAGACGACCACCAGGTCCGGCCGGTGCTCGGCGAGCATCGCGCCGACGTCGGTGTGGTGGTGTGCGACCCCGTGCTCGGCCGCGAACGCCGCGGCGCGGTCGCCGTCGACGTCGACGACCGCCACCAGCTCGGTGCGGTCGCCGTGGGCGCGGAGGGCGGGCACGTGCCGGTGCCCGGCGATGCTCCCCGCGCCCACGATCGCGACGCGGTACCGCTCGGTGCGGTCCGACATGGGCCTCCTCGGCTCAGCATGCGCTTTCCGCTGATCGGGTAATCGGTTTCCCACCCTCCACCGGGCGCCCGAACCCCGTCAAGGGCCGCGCCGTCGGACGGCCGTGGCCACGATCACGGCGTGGCGCGACCGCACCAGTTGGCGAGCCGCTCGGTCGGCCCCGCGCCGTCGCGCGGTGGCACCGGCGCCTCGAACGGCACGCGCCCACCGCGCGGCTCCGCGGGCAGGAACCGCTGCATGGCCGCCAGCACCGGTTCGACGATCGCGGGATCGGCCTCGGCGGGCCGGCCCGTCGCCACGGCGAGGTCCCAGCCGTGCACGAGCGTCTCGGACGTGTACGCCATCAGCGCGGCGCGGCCCGGCACCTGCCCGAACGGCGCGCGGACCGGGCGGTCGAGCAGCTCCGGGTCGCGCCACACGGCCCGCACGGCGTCGACCGCCTCCGCGTAGGCGCCTGCCCAGTCGTCGCCGGGCGGCTGCGGCGCGCTCGACGGCACCGAGAACGGGTCCTCACCCCGCCCGACCGCCGCCGCGCGCTGCGGGGTGGCGACGAGGTGGGCGAGCAGCGCCCGGACGTCGAACTCCGAGCACGGGGTGGGCAGGGTGAGCTGGTCGGTGCGGACCCCGCGCACCAGCCCGAGCGCCCAGGCCAGGGCGCCGTCGTAGAGCGGGCGGGGGTCGGTGGTCTGCGTTGTCGTCGTCATGCGGACAAGCCTGCCGCCGATACACGACACCAACTGTCATGTATTTCTGGCATCCTCCGACCGTGCGCGCCGACCGCCTCCTGTCGCTCGTGCTGCTGCTGCAGCACCGCGGGCGGATGTCCGCGAAGGAGCTCGCCGGCGAGCTGGAGGTCTCCCCGCGAACCGTGCTGCGCGACATCGAAGCGCTCTCCGCTGCGGGCGTCCCGGTCTACGCCGAGCGCGGGCGGCACGGGGGTTTCGCGCTCCTGCCCGGCTACCGCACCGACCTCACGGGCCTCACCTCGGAGGAGGCGCTCGCCCTCGTCGTCGCCGGCTCGCGCACCACGGCGTCGGCCCCGGGGATGGCGCCCGCCCTCGCGTCCGCGATGCGCAAGGTCGTGGCGGCGCTGCCCGAGCCCCAGCGCGACGCCACCACCGAGGCGGCCGGCCGGATCCTGGTGCGGCCCGACGGCATGATCCCGCGCCGCACCGCGGGCGGCGAGGACTGCGCGGTGCTGGACGACCTGCGGCGGGCCGTCTTCGCCGGGCACAAGGTGCGCATCCGGTACGCGGCCGGCGACGCCGAGCCGCGGTGGCGCACGGTCGACCCGATCGGCCTCGTCAGCGCGCAGGGCAAGTGGTACCTGCTGGCCACCCGCGACGGCGCCGACCGCACCTACCGCGTCTCCCGCATGCGCGAGGTGCAGGAGCTGCCCGAGCCCGCCGAGCGTCCCACCGGTGTCGACCTGGAGCGGGTGTGGGAGGAGCGGCGCGCCCGCTTCTCCGCGGGGTTCCCGGGCCTCGTCGCCGACGTGCGGGTGCGCGAGGCCGTGCGCGCGAGGTTGGTCGACCGCGCCCTCCAGGTGCGCGCCGAGCGCCCGGACGGGCCGGGGTGGCTGCGGATCGAGCTCGACTTCGGCGGGCTCGACCACGCGCTCGCCATGGTCTGGGCGTTGGGACCCGACGCCGAGGTGCTGGGCCCGCCCGAACTGAGGGCCGCCACGGCCGAGCGCGCCGCGGCCACCGCCGCACGGTACGGCTGACCGGCCCGGGAACGCCGCAGGGGCGGCACCCGGTGCGGGTGCCGCCCCTGCAGGACGTGCGACTGCCAGGTGGTCGGACTCAGAAGTCCATGCCGCCCATGCCGCCGGACGGGTCGCCGGCCGGAGCCTTCTCCTTCTCCGGCTTGTCGGCGATGACCGCCTCGGTGGTCAGGAACAGCGCCGCGATCGAGGCGGCGTTCTGCAGCGCGGAGCGGGTGACCTTGGCCGGGTCGATGATGCCGGCCTTGATCAGGTCCTTGTACTCCCCGGTCGCGGCGTCGAGGCCCTCGCCGGCGTTCAGGCCGCGGACCTTCTCCACCACGACGCCGCCCTCGAGGCCGGCGTTGACCGCGATCTGCTTGAGCGGGGCCTCCAGCGCCACCTTGACGATGTTGGCACCGGTGGCCTCGTCGCCCTCGAGCCCGAGGCCCTCGAACAGCCCGGCCCCGGCCTGCAGCAGGGCCACGCCACCACCGGCGACGATGCCCTCCTCGACGGCGGCCTTGGCGTTGCGGACCGCGTCCTCGATGCGGTGCTTGCGCTCCTTGAGCTCGACCTCGGTGGCCGCGCCCGCCTTGATCACCGCGACGCCACCGGCCAGCTTGGCCAGGCGCTCCTGCAGCTTCTCGCGGTCGTAGTCGGAGTCGGTGCGCTCGATCTCGGTGCGGATCTGGTTGACCCGCCCCGCGATCTGGTCGGCGTCACCGGCGCCGTCGACGATGGTGGTCTCGTCCTTGGTGACGACGACCTTGCGGGCCCGGCCCAGCAGCGACAGGTCGGCGTTCTCCAGCTTCAGGCCGACCT
>Ga0310830_100139_pt1 | contig 117165 bp, 99 predicted proteins | sample WT_ome_5_FD_201301 | JGI IMG/M metagenome (GOLD analysis project Ga0310830, IMG submission 201301) | Sorghum-adapted microbial communities enriched on wild type (WT) sorghum from Joint BioEnergy Institute, Emeryville, California, United... ... | reverse complement strand
GTACAACCCGCGCCGCATCCAGGCCGGCCTCGGAGGGCTGTCTCCCGACGAGTACGAGGACGCCTACCATCGCGCCCAGCCTGAGGCTCACAGATAACGAGGACTCCGGCAAAGCGGGGGAAGCTCAGCCGTCGGGCGGGCGGCGCTGACCGGGCCACAGCGGGACATCCGTGGGCGGCCCGTGCCTGGCGCGTGCGGCCGCCCGGTTGCGTGGCGACCGGGACGCGTTCGCGGAGGCCGCTGCGGGGTTCGGGCGGATCGGGGCGCGGTCGAGCAGCCGGCCACGCCGGCGCTCCCGGCCACGTGGCGTCCCCGTGACGGATGCGTGGCCACCACGGATCCCCTGGCGGCCCCACCCCGGCACGCTGCCCGGGACACCGAACGGAGGAGGTGTGTCCCGTGCAGTGGACGCTCGAGGTGGTGCGGATCCCCGTGGCGGACGTCGATCGCGCGAAGGAGTTCTACGTCGAGCGGGTCGGGTTCGCCGTCGACTTCGACGTGCGGCCCGACGAGGGGCACCGGTTCGTCCAGCTGACGCCACCGGGGTCGGGCTGCTCGATCCAGCTGGCGGCCGGCTACGACGACATGGCCCCCGGTTCGCTGCGCGGCCTGGTGCTGGTCGTCCCGGACATCCGCGCCGCGCACGCCCAGCTGTCGGAGCGGGGCGTGGAGACCGGCGGGGTCGTGGTCACCCGGGACGGCATCACCTACCGGCCCGCGCACGACGACGACGCCCTCGACAACGTCGGGTTCGTGCACGTCACGGACCCGGACGGCAACCAGTGGGCGGTCCAGCAGATCTCGAGCCGCGGGCCCGCGACGTTCGACCTCGCCGTCACCCGGGTGCTCGACGCCCCGATCGAGGACGCGTGGACCGCGTGGACCGATCCCGATCGGGTGAAATCGTGGTGGGGGCCGACCGGGTTCATCGCGCCGCTCGCCGAGATGGACGTCCGGGAGGGCGGCACGTCGCTCGTGTGCATGCGCGCCCCCGCCGAGTACGGCGGGCAGGACCTCTACAACACGTGGACCTACCGGGAGGTCGTCCGGCCGAAACGCCTGGTGTTCGACCTGGGGTTCACCGACGCCGCCCGCGCCCAGCTCCCGGCCGAATCGATCCCGCCGGGCGTGCCGCGCTCGGTGCGGCACGAGGTGGCGCTGCGGCCGCTCGGGGGCGGGCGCACCGAGGTGACCGTGCGCGAGTTCGGCTACCTCACCACCGAGGCGCGTGACGTGTCGCGCGCCGGTTTGGAGCAATGCCTCGAGAAGATGGTGGCTGTGTTCCGGGCCGGATGACTCTCAGGAGGGGTTCAGCTTCTCGAAGCGGCCGCCCCTCTGCCGTCCGTACATTGGGCCGAGGACGCGTGAGTCCGGTTGCTCTCGGCAGGGGGAGAAGCGGGAGTGGTTCCAATCCGACGATTGCTGGTCGCGTTGCTGGTGGCCGCGGGGGCGCTGGTCGCCTGCACGGGCGCGCCCACCGGCGGCGAGCCGTCGCAGCGGCCGTGCCTGTCCCCCGACCAGGAGCCCGCGCCCGGCGACGTCGTGTGCTTCTCCGGCGAGCTCGACGAGCCGCTGGAGATCGAGGACGGGGGCACCCCGGAGGCCCCGGTGACCTACCGGGGCGACGGCACGGTGGTGCCCGGCATCCAGGTGCGTGCCGACAACGTCGTCGTCGAGGGCTTCGTCTCCCGCGGCGCCGACAGCACCGGGATCTGGGTGCAGGGCGAGAACATCACCGTGCAGAACAACGAGGTCACCCAGGTCAGGTGGACGGGGGAGGACCTCGATGCGATCCGCTTCTTCGGCGACGGCACCAAGATCCTCAACAACCGCGTCCACGACCTCGAGGGCACCTCGGAGATCGGCGACTCGCACGTCGACTGCATCCAGACCTTCGCCACGTCGGGCCCGGGGAGCTCGGACGTGGTGATCCAGGGCAACCGGTGCGAGGGCATCAGGGCCCAGTGCCTCATGGCCGAGGGGCCGGACGTCGACAACGGCTCCGGTGAGGGCGAGAGCGAGAACTGGCTGTTCGACGGCAACTACTGCGACTCGCACGCCGAGGCGCAGTCGGTGTCGCTGCAGGACATCCAGGACGTCACGATCAGCAACAACGAGATGGTCGGCTCCGGCAACAAGGCGTTCGCGCTCGGGCAGGGGTCGACGGGCGTGACCGTCAGGGACAACCGGATCGGGCCCGACTACGGGCGCGAGGTCGGTTTCGACGACGACACGGTGGAAGAGGGCTACGACGGCCCGCCCGCCGAGGACTAGCCGGACCAGAGCGCCCGAACCCGGGTGCGGAAAACAGCATGACCTGCGTTGACGGGGGAGGAGACGCTGGTGTCGGAGTTCGCACGACGCATCGTCGTGGTGGGGACCGGGTACGTCGGGCTCACCACCGGTGCGTGCCTGGCGTCGCTCGGCCATCGGGTGATCTGCGCCGATGTCGATCGCGCCAAGGTGGAGCGGCTGCAGGCGGGGGAGATCGACATCCGCGAGCCGGGGCTCGCCGAGATGGTCGGTGAGATGCTCGCGGCGGGTCGCCTGTCGTTCGTCACCGGCGCCACCGCCGCCCTGGACGAGCTGCGCGCCGAAGGCAGGCCCTGCGAGGTGCTGTTCGTCTGCGTGCCCACCCCGATGGGCATCGGCGGCATCGCCGACCTCTCCGCCGTCGAGGGGGTGATCGAGGAGGTCCGCGAGGTGCTGCCGCCCGGGGCGATCGTGGTCAACAAGTCCACCGTCCCGGTCGGCACCGGCGAGCGTACGGTCGAGCTGATCGGCCGCTCCGACGTCGCCGTCGTGAGCAACCCGGAGTTCCTGCGCGAGGGCTCGGGCGTGCACGACTTCCTGCACCCCGACCGCATCATCGTCGGCTCGAACGCCCAGGACGCCGCCGAGCGGGTCGCGGCCCTCTACGCCCGGCTGGGCGCCCCGACCGTGCTCACCGACCTGGCGAGCGCCGAGATGATCAAGTACGCGGCCAACTGCTTCCTCGCCACGAAGCTGTCCTACGTCAACGCGATCGCCGAGCTGTGCGAGCGGCTGGGCGCCGACGTCGCCGACGTCACCGAGGGCCTCGGCTACGACAAGCGGATCGGCCAGTCCTACCTCTCGCCCGGCCCGGGCTGGGGCGGGTCGTGCCTGCCGAAGGACACCGCGGCGCTGCTGCAGCTGTCCGACTCGGTCGACTTCGAGTTCCGGCTGCTGCGCGCGGCGATCGAGACGAACACGCGCCAGAGCAGGCGGATCGTCGAGAAGATCCAGGCGGGCATCACCGGCAAGCGCAACGGGTCGCTCTCCCGCGCCCGGATCGCCCTGCTCGGGCTGGCGTTCAAGGCCGGCACCAGCGACCTGCGCGACTCGCCCGCGATCTCCGTGGCGGCCCAGCTGCGGCAGGCGGGCGCCGAGCTGGTGGCGTTCGACCCGGCCATCCGCGCCGACGACTCGTCCTTCGACGGCGACCTGCTCACCGTCGTCGACGACCCGTACGTCGCGGCCAAGGACGTCGACGCGATCGTGATCCTCACCGAGTGGCCCGAGTTCCGCGGGCTGGACTGGCGGCGGCTGGCCACCGTGGTGAAGAACCCGCTCGTGTTCGACACCCGCAACCTCGTCGACCCGGACGTCCTGCGCCGGGCCGGCTTCTCCTGGTCCGCCCTCGGGCGGCCGCCCCGCCTCGTCGCCGCGCCCGCCGGGAGCGCCGCCGATGCCTGAGGCGCCGAAGGACGGCGAGATCGACCGCCTCGTCGTCCAGCAGTTCGACGTGGCTCGCAAGGTCACCATCGGCGGGATCGACACGTGCATCCGCGGCGTGCTCGAGTACGCCCCCGAGGGGATCACGCTCGGCGTGGTCGGCATCGACGAGTCGGGCGACCCCGCCCGCAAGCTGGGCGTGTGGGAGCGGCACCGCCGCGGCGACCGCGACGTCTGGTTCATGCCCGTCGCGCGGGTGGACACCACCAAGCCGAAGGGGCCGATCCCGCACTCGGTGCGGCTCGTGCTGGGCCTGCTGCGCCACCGGCGGTCCATCCCGAAGGTGAAGAGCGTGCAGGCCCACCGCGTCGACGTCGGCCTGTTCACCCGCCTGTTGTTCCGCGGGCCGCTCACCTACTGCATCCACACGCAGGAGCGCGGCCTGCTCGGGCCCACGTCCGACTCGTACTGGCGGTTCACCGGCAGCCTGCACGAGCGGCTGGACCGGGCGATCGCCCGGCGCGCCGACCGCGTGCTCGTGTTCAACCCGGCGTACGCGGAGAAGGTGCGGGGCTGGAACCCGCGCACGGTGTCCGCGCCGACCTGGTACGACCCGGCGATCACCCGGCCCACGGAGGGGACGAACCCGCACGCGGTGGTCTGGGTGGGCCGGCTGGAGACCCCGAAGGACCCGGCGCTCGCGATCCGCGCCTTCGCGCACCTGGTTCAGGAGTCGCCGGACGAGCCGTGGACGCTGGAGGTGATCGGGTCCGGCTCGCTGCGCGATGAGCTGGAGCGACAGGTCGCGGCCCTGCCGGAGGACGTCGCGCGCCGCATCACGCTGCGGGGCCGGCTCGGGGCGGCCGACGTCGCCGAGGCGCGCAAGCGGTCGGGCGTGTTCCTGATGACCTCCCACCCCGGGTACGAAGGCTTCCCGCGCGTGCTCGTGGAGGCCATGGCCACGGGGCTGCCCGCGGTGGTCACCGAGGGCAGCGACACCGGCGGCCTGGTCCAGGAGGGCGTCTCCGGGTTCGTGCGCGGGCGCGACCCCGCCGGGCTCGCGGCCGCGATCCGCGCCGCGCAGGGCCTCGACCGCACCAAGGTCGCAGCGGCCGTCGCCGACCTGTCCGCCCCCCGCGTCGTGCGGGACGTCTTCTTCGCGGCGGCCTGATGCGCGCCCTCGTCACGGGCGTCGCCGGCTTCGTCGGCAGCACGCTCGCCCGCCGGTTGCTCGCCGACGGCCACGACGTCGTGGGCGTCGACGCGCTCACCGACTACTACGACCCGCGGCTCAAGCGCGACAACCTGCGCCACATCGAGCACCCCCGGCTGACCGTGGTGGAGGCCGACCTCAACGAGGTGGACCTCGCCACGCTGCTGGCCGGCGTCGAGGTGGTCTTCCACCAGGCGGGCCAGCCCGGCGTGCGCAAGTCGTGGGGCGCCGACTTCGACGGCTACACCCGCGGCAACGTCAACGCCACCCAGCGGCTGCTCGAGGCCGCGCTGCGGGCGCCGCGGCTCGAGCGCTTCGTGTACGCGTCCTCCTCGTCGGTGTACGGCAACGCCCTGCGCTACCCCACTGAGGAGACCGACCGGCCGCAGCCGCTGTCCCCGTACGGCGTCACCAAGCTCGCCGCGGAGCACCTCTGCGTGCTGTACGCGCAGAACTACGGGCTGCCCACGGTGTCGCTGCGCTACTTCACCGTCTACGGGCCGCGGCAGCGCCCCGACATGGCGTTCACCCGCTTCTGCACGGCCGTCCGCGACGGCGCGGAGATCCCGGTGTTCGGCACCGGCGACCAGGTCCGCGACTTCACCTACGTCGACGACGTGGTCGAGGCCAACGTGCGGGTCGCCGTGGCCGACGTCCCGGCCGGCTCGGTGTACAACGTGGCGGGCGGCACCTCGACCACGGTGAACGAGGTCATCGAGCTGCTCGGGGAGATCTCCGGCCGCACGCCGCTGGTCCGCAGGGGCGACCCCGTGCCGGGCGACGTGGAGCGCACGGGCGGCAGCACCGCCGCGATCAAGGCCGCCGTCGGCTGGGCGCCCACCGTCCCGCTGCGCGAAGGGCTCGAGGAGCAGTACAGGTGGGCCGCCACCGTGCCGGCGTAGGCCTGCTGCGCAAGGACCTCAGCACCGCGGTGGCGGCGGTCGTCGGGTCGCTGCCGGGGTTCACGCTGCCCTTCGTCGCCGCGCTCGTGCTCGCCCCGGAGGACTCCGACCTGCTGCTGCTCGCGGTGTCGGTGGCCGTCACCGTGGCGGTGATCGTCAGCTCGGCCGTCGAGCTGACCACGATCGCCGAATACGGGCGGGTGCTCGGCCGGGAGCAGGACCCGGCGCCCGGCGCCCTGCGCGAGTACCGGCGGCGGATCCTGCTGTTCGCCACGGGCTTGACGGCGCTGGTGGTGCCCGCGCTGGGGATCGCCTACGCGGCGGGCTCGCCCGCCGCCGGCGACTTCGTCGTGCTCGTGTGCGCCGTCGCGCCCGCGCCGGTGTTCGCGGCCGTGGCGAGCATGCTGTCGGGGGAGTGCATCGCTCGGGGCGCCCCGACCGTGCCGATCATGGTGCAGGCGATGCGCACGCTCATGCCCGCCGTGCTGCTCGCGGTCTGGTGGGACGCCCCGCTCGTCGCGGTCGCGGCGATGCTGCCCGCCGGCGAGGCGGCCCGCGCGGCGATCCTCGCGGTGACCGCGCGGCGGCTGCGCGCGGAGCAGGCGGGCGCCGCCGACGGGGCGCTGACCCCGTTCGGGCTGGTCGCGCAGGCCTCCTCGTCGGGGGTCACCCAGCTCGGCCCCGCGGTCGACCGGCTGTTCCTGTCGAGCTCGGGCGCGGGCGCGATCTCCAGCTACGAGATCGCCGACCGCCTGATGTACGCGGGCGCGCAGTTCGTCAACATGGCGTTCCTGGTGCGGCGGGTCGGCGCGTGGGCGCGGCTGCCGACGATGGTGGCCGGCGAGGCGGCGTCGCTGCTGCGGCGCGACGGAGCGGTGCTCGGTCTGGTCACGGTCGTGCTCACCGCGGGCGGGGCGCTGGTGTGCCTCGCCGGGCCGGCCTCGGGCCTGCTGCCCGCGTCGTGGGCGCAGGGGTTCCTCTGGGGCGCGATCGTGATGCTGTCGCTGCCCGCGCACGTGTTCAACGTGGTCGGCACGCGGCTGCTCGTGGTGGCGCGGCGGCAGCGGTGGCTGCTCGGCATCTCCGTCGCCACCGCCGTGCTCAACGCCGCCCTGGACGGGCTGCTGTTCGTCCTCCTCGGCCCGGTCGGCATCGTCGTGGCCTCGCTGCTCGTGCGCTGGGTCATGAGCGGCGTCCACCTGGTGCTGCTGCGCACGGCCGTGCCGCAGACGGTCGGGCGCGACCTGCCCTGACGGCCACCCGCTTCCGGGGGCGCCGGCGCTTCAGGGGGCGCCGCCGCTTCAGGAATGTGGCTTTCCTGAAGCGCGTCGTCATGAAAGTGGCTTTCCTGAAGCGCGGCTTCAGGAATGTGGCTTTGCTGAAACCGAGGACCGCGGCTTCGGCGAGGGCTGCTTGCGCCCGCCGCGGCGGTTGGCCCGGCGGTCCTGGGCGGGCTCGCCGTCGGCCGGGCGGGGCGCCGCCTCGTCGTCGTCCTCCGGCCGCGTGCCGTTGGTGGTCGCCTGCTCCGGCAGCGCCGCGCGCGTGATCCCCACCGGCGGGCTGCTCATCTCGTTCGGCGGCGGCGCCATCGGCGTCTCGTGCCGGGGCGGTGACGGGGTGCGGTAGGCCTGCCCCCTGGTGTCGCGGACCGTGCGGCCCTTGCGCATCGTGAGCACCGTGCCGAGCAGCCGCGCCGACACCGCGCGCAGGCTCGCCAGGGCCGCGTCCACCTGGTCCTGCGTGGTCTGGCCGTGCTGCACGACGAGCACCACCCCGTCGGCCCGCGCGGCCACCGCGGCGGCGTCGGACACGGGCAGCAGCGCGGGCGTGTCGACCACGATGAAGTGGTAGTGGCCGCGCAGGTCGTCGAACAGGTCGGCCAGCCCGAACGACGACAGCAGCTGGCTGTGGTCGTGCGCGGTCGATCCCGCGGGCAGCACGTCGAAGCCGCCGCGGCTCCACGGCTGGCGCGCGTACGGCCACACCATCCGCCCGGCGAGCACGTCGGCGAGGCCGGGCACCGAGTCGGAGCCGAGGTAGTCCGCCACGCCCGGGTCGCGCAGGTTGGCGTCGACGAGCAGGACGCGGTTGCCCGCCTCGGCGAGCGTGATCGCGAGGTTGACCGCGGTGGTGGAGGTGCCCTCGCCGATCCGCGGGCTCGTCACGACGAGCACGCCCCGGCCCCGGGCCCCGCCGAGGAACTGCAGGCTGGTGCGCAGCCTGCGGAACGCCTCGGCGCGCGGCGACGAGTACGGGTCGTCGACCAGCAGCGGGCGCGTGGCCGCGCGCCGGTCGTGCGGGACCTCCGCGAGCACGGGGACCTGCGTGAGCTCCTGCAGGACCTCCCCCGAGCGGACCGACCGGTCGCGGGCGGCCCGCACCAGGACGCCGCCGACGCCGACGACCAGCCCCAGCGCCGCGCCGAGCGCCAGGTTGAACGGGACGTCGGGCGACACGGGCGTGTCCACCGGGGTGGCGTTGCGGATGGTCTGGATGCCGATCCGGGCCGGCTCGACGGCCGACGGGGCCGGCTGGCCCGGCGGCGGGGGCGCGGGCGGCTCCCCGATCGGCTGCTCGAGCTGCTCGACGAGGCCCCCGAACTCCGCGGCCAGCGCGTTGGCGATGTCGGCCGCCTGCTGCGGCGTGCCGGCCCGCACCGCTGCCGAGATGACCGTGGTCTCCGGCTCCACGGTGACGGTGATGGCCTCCTCGAGCTGACCCGTGGTCATCGTCAGCCCGAGCCGGTCGATCACCGGCTGCGTGATGCGCTCGTCGGTGAGCAGCGGCGCGTAGGACAGCGCCCGCTCCTTGGCCAGCTCGTTGGCCTCGTACGCGTCCTCCGGCGTCGTCGCCTGCCCCTGCAGGGCGACGTAGAGGGTGACGTCGGCGGCGTACTGCCGCGGCACGAGGTAGGTCGCCGCGCCCGCCCCCAGCAGGCCCAGCAGCACGCACAGCACCACCAGCGCCCACCGCTCGCGCAAGGCCTGCAAGGCTCGCTCAACGGTCATGTTCGCCCCCCGGGAATCAGCCCGTCGACGGGTCGAGTAGTGGAATGAGGGGCCCGCTCGGCCCCCGGTCGGTCGGACAGCGCCGTGACCACCCCGACCAGCCCGAAGAACAGGCCGTACATCGGTGGCCCGGTGAAGGTCACGGTCGCCACGGACTGCACGAGGCACGCGATCGTCCAGCCGGCCGCCACCAGGCCGGCCCACCGGGCGAGCGGCGAGCCCGCGGACAGCCACAGCCGCCGGGCGGCCCGGTGGATCGCGAACAGCCCGATCGCGAACGCGGCGAAGCCGAGGAACCCGGCCTCGCCGATGATCGCGGGCCATTCCGTGTCGGTGAGGAAGCGGCCGTTCTCCTCGCCCCGGCCCAGCCCCCAGATGTCCGGGTAGCCGCGCTCGACGTACTCGGGGCTGTAGGTCTCGGCGGCGACGGCCGACCCGAACCGGCCGAAGCCCGCCCCGGCCGGGAAGTGGTCGGCGGCCACGGCGAACGAGTCGCGGGTGAGGACCGTGCGGGCCTCCGGGTCGCCGTGCGGGTCGAGGTAGTCCTGGTAGGTGGCGGTCACCACCGCCCCGATCGGCTCGGCCAGCACGAGCGCCCCGAGCGGGATGCACACCGCGATGGCCAGCAGCGCCCCCGTCGACCGGCCCACGGCCTTCACCCACATCCAACCCGCCGCGAGGCTGCCGATCGCGGTGCGGCGCGCCGAGGACACCGCGGCGGCGGCGGTGGCGAGCAGCAGCGCGAAGCTGAGCGGCCCGCGGCGCACCGCGATCCGCCACGCGGTGACCGCGATCGCCGACAGCGCCATGAACTGCCCGAGGTCGATGGGGTGGCTGAACGGCCCGACGAGGGACGGCAGGAACCCGCGCGACTCGATCGCGTTCGCGTCGCTCGCCATCACCGCCGCCCACGGGCCCGGGAGCAGGGCGTTGAGCGCCGTCGCCACCAGGCAGGCGACCACGAGGCCCGCCCCGGCCCGCGCCGCGACGAGCAGGTGCCGCTCGGTCCAGTCGACCTGGGCGACCGCCCACGCGAACACGAGCCCCTTGCCGATGACGACCGCGCCCGACAGGTACGTCACCGGCTCGACGCCCAGCACGACGCCGCTGAGCAGGCCCGCCGCCGCGAAGCCCGCGAACCACCACTGGCCGGGGAACGCGCGCAGCCGCCCGCCCCCCGCGATCCGGCGCAAGGGCAGGACGACGGCGCACAGCAGCACGAGCGCCTCGTCCAGGTAGCCGAGCGCCGCGATCGGGAACAGGTGCTCGATCGGGCGGACGAACAGCACGGCCAGCACCGTCACGCCCACGGCCGCGCCGGGCGCGAGCGCCGCCAGCGCGACCGCGGCCGCCCCGCCGACCGCGCCGAGCGCGGCGACCGGCCAGGCGACCGCGCCGACGCCCAGCGCGGCCGCGGCGAGCGGCCACGGCCACGCCGAGATCGCGCGGGCGGTCGACGGCGTCACAGCCGGTCGACCCCCGGTGCGGTCAGCCGGTTGCGGGTGTCGAGCACCTTGCCCGCGTGCCGCTCGACGAGGTCCCAGTCGATGTCGTCGTGGTCGGTGAGGACCACCACGACGTCGGCGGCGTCGAGGGCCTCGGGCGTGCAGTCGACCAGCTCCACCCCGGCCGGCACGTCGGCGGCGGTGACCTTCGGGTCGATCGCCGTGAGCTGCGCGCCGAGGTCGGCGAGCCGGTGCGCCACCGGCACCGCGGGCGACTGGCGGGCGTCGCCCGAGTTCCGCTTGTACGTGAGCCCGAGGAGCAGGACCCGGCTGCCGTTGACCGCGAGCTTGCGGCGGTTGAGGTGCTCGGTGACCCGCGCGGCCACGTAGGCGGGCATGTTGTCGTTGACGTCGTTGGCGATCTCCACGAACCGGAACGTGCGCCCCAGTGAGCGGCGCACCCGCCACGACAGGTAGGACGGGTCGATCGGCAGGCAGTGGCCGCCCACGCCGGGCCCGGGCGTGAACTTCATGAACCCGAACGGCTTGGTGGCCGCCATGTCGACCACGGACCAGACGTCGATGCCGAGCTCGTGGCAGTACACGGCCAGCTCGTTGACCAGCGCGATGTTGACGTGCCGGAAGGTGTTCTCGAGCAGCTTGGCCATCTCGGCCTCGCGCGTGCCCGGCGCGGGCACCGTGTGGTCGACGATCGTGTCGTAGAACGCCCGTACGGCCGCCGCGGACGCCTCGTCGACCCCGGAGACGATCTTCGGGGTGTTCTGCAGGTGCCAGGTGGGGTTGTTCGGGTCGATCCGCTCCGGGCTGTAGCCGAGGTGGAAGTCCGTGCCCGCGGTGAGCCCCGAGCCGGCCTCGAGGATGGGCCCGAACACCTCCTCGGTGGTGCCGGGGTAGGTCGTGGACTCGAGCACCACCGTGGCGCCCTTGGTCAGGTGCGGGGCGAGCAGGCTGGCCGACTCCTCGATGAACGACAGGTCCGGGGCGCCGTCGCGCAGCGGCGTCGGCACGCACACCACCGCCGTCCGGAAACCCGCGAGGTCGCCTGTGTCGTCGGTGGGCCGGAACCGGCCGGTCGCCAGGCACGCCGCGATGTCGGAGTCGGTGATGTCGTCGATGAAGCTCTCGCCGCGCCGCAGCTGGTCGACGCGCTGCTTGTCCAGGTCGAAGCCGACGACGTCGTGCCCGACCTGCACCGCGCGCACGGACAACGGCAGGCCGACGTACCCCTGGCCGACGACGGCAACGGTCATGGTGGTTCCCCCTCAGCAGAAGTAGCGGTAGAGGAGCGCGCCCGCCCGCGCGGTGATCTCGTCGGGCACCGACGGCTCGGTGAGCAAGCGGGTCAGCTCGCCCAGCTGCCGGGTGAACTCCTCCTGCTCGGGCGCCTGCAGCCAGGTGCCCGAGCGCAACGTGACGATGCGGCGCTCGTCGCTCGCCCACTTCCTCTTGAACCCGATGAGGCCGGGCTGGTCGAGGTCGGACAGGCCCCAGTCGACGAGCCGCATGCCGCGCTCGACGCCGCGCCGGATCCCGGTCCAGTAGATGGCGTCGTTCGGGCGTGCCCGCAGGTGCTCCGGCGCCGAGGCGCCGAACTTGTAGTAGAGGACGTCGTCCCACTCGAGGAACATCGCGCCCGCGATCACCTCGCCGCCGAGCGTGGCGAGCAGCGTGACGCAGCGGCCGCCGTCGTGGAACTCGTGCCAGATGTTCTCGAAGAACTCCGGCGGCTGCGCGAGCAGCCGGTACTTCTGCTTGCGCAGCCCGACGTGCAGCCGGTGGAAGGCGCGCACGGCGTCGAGGTCGTCGCGAACCTCCACGCGCACGCCCGCCCGCTCGGCCGCCGCGATGTTGCGCCGAGACGTGCCGGACAGCCGCCGGTGCAGCTCGTCGATCCCGGCGTCGAGCGGGGTGCCGTGCCACGCCGCCTCGCCGACGGCGCGCATCCGCGGCTCGGCCGACGCGGGCGAGGAGTCCAGGCAGCGCACGGTGAGCTGGTCGCCGCCGGTCTTCGCCGCGTCCAGGAGCTCCCCGAAGATCGCCGCGTCCGGCACGAGCGGGTCGGCGCGGTCGGAGAAGGGCAGGCTCGACAGCCGCCTGCCGCGCACGTCCTCCACCGCGACCCAGGCGAACCCGCCGACCGGCTCCCCGGTGGCGTCGAGCGCGATCCGCGCCTCGGGTGTGAACCCGTAGGTGCGGCACACGGCCTCGATCCACGGCGGCGAGGTGAACAGGCTCCCACCCGGGCCCGCGGCGAGCCTGCGCCACCGCGGGTCGGTGACGGGGTCGGCGGGGACCACGGTCTGCGCGTTCATGAGCCCAGCTCGAACGCTGGTACCTCGGACACCCGGCGCACCGCCGTCGACAGCGTGGCGACCAGGTCGTCCACGGTGATGTCGTCGGGTGCGCGGTGCAGGGCGAGCCCCCGCGCGGCCAGCTCCTCGGCGAGCTCCCGCTGGTGGTCGTCGGCCGCCTCCCCGAACTCGGCCTGCCGGCTCACCATCACCGCGTACCGGCCCGCGGCGAGGTTGGCCAGCGCCGAGCCGGTGCCCGCGTGGCTCACCACGATGTCGGCCTCGGCCAGCGCCGCGGTGAGGTCGGCCGCGGGAAGGAACGGGGTGGGGGTGAGCGGCAGGTCGTCGACCGGGGTGCAGCCGGTCTGCCACAGGACGTCGACCGGCCTGCCGAGGGCCTCCTCGAGCGGACCGCCGGGGGCCAGCAGCTTCGACAGCGGCAGCACGAGGCGGCGGAACGGGAACTCGGCCGCCGTGCCGACCGTGACCACCACCTTCACCCGGTCGCGGAGCTCGCGTCGCGCGGGCACCGGTTCGTAGGCGTCGAAGCCGTTGCCGCCGTAGCGCCACGGACCGCCGCTCCACGCCTTGGACTGGGTGTAGGTGCGCACCCGGGGCACCCAGCGCAGGATGCGGCCGGTGAGCGAGGGCCCGCCCACCCGGGCGGCGCTTTCGATGTAGTGGCACTCCACGCCGCGCGCGGCGAAGTAGGGCAGGTAGCCCAGCGCGATGCCCGAGCCGGTCGACACCGCGCGCGTGGGCCGCCGCTCCCGGAAGAGCCGGTGGGCGTGGCGCAGGCAGCGCAGCACGCCGCGCACGTCCTTCTGCCCGACGTACGGGACGTACTCCACGTCGCGGCCCGCCAGCATCGAGGTGCTCTGCTCGTTGGCGTGGGTCACCCAGACCGAGTCCGGGTCGGGCGGGATCCGGTCGGCCAGCCCGTGCAGCTGCGTGAGGTGGCCGCCCGTGGTGGCGACCAGCACCGTGGTCATCGCGCCCCACCCCCGCCGAGCAGCGCCGGCACGGTGCGCACCAGGATCTCCAGGTCGCGCGCCAGCGTGCGCTCCTGCACGTAGCGGACGTCGAGGCGCAGCATGTCGAGCGTGCCCAGCGTGCTGCGCCCGCTGACCTGCCACAGGCCGGTGAGGCCGGGCGGCACCTCGAAGCGCGCCTGGTACTCGGGCGGGAACATCTCCGCCTCCCACTCCAGGCAGGGCCGAGGCCCCACGAGCGTCATGTCCCCGCGCAGGACGTTGATCAGCTGCGGCAGCTCGTCGAGGCTCGTGCGGCGCAGGAACCGGCCGACGCGGGTGACGCGGGGGTCGCCGTGCAGCTTCGAGCTGCCGTCGACGACGGTGTCCTCGCCGCGCAGCTCGCGGGCGATGAGCTCACGCAGCGCGCTGTCGTCGCCGCCCGGGGCCATCGTGCGGAACTTCAGCATCTCGAACCGGCGGCGGCGCAGCCCGACGCGCTGCTGGCGGAACAGGGCGGGTCCGCCGTCCTCGAGCCGGATGGCGGCGGCGATGATCCCCATCGGGATCGCGAGCACCGCCAGCGCCGCGCCCGCCACCACCACGTCGACGACCCGGCGCACGACCGCGGCGGCGCGCCCGGACACCGAGCCGCGCAGCCGGGCGCCGAGCCCGCGCACGGCGTGCCGCAGCCGCCACGCCCGCCCGCCGACCCGGGAGATCAGCCGGTACGCGGTGGACAGCTTGAAGGCGAAGCGCAGCATCGAGTCGTCGCTGCGGACGAACACGCGGTCGACGGCGAAGCGGCCGTGCTCGCGGGCCACCGCGAAGGCCACGTCGTAGCCCTCGGCGGCCACCGCGGCCCGGGCGGCGCGGTCGTGCGTGCCGTACGGGTAGGCGAACGCGCGCGCCCGCACCCCGGTGGTGGCCTCGAGCCGCTGGCGCGCCTCGGTGACGTGCCGGTGCAGCGCGGCGGCGTCCATCCCCGCCATGCGGGTGTGGTCGGCGCTGTGGACGCCCAGTTCCATGCCGAGGTCGGGAAGGCCCTTCAGCTCCTCGGCGGGTGCGAGCCGCTCGGCGGCGTACGCCTCGTTCCAGTCGATCGTGCCGCCCATGCGGTCCGGGCAGACGAACAGCACCGACGGCACCCCGGCCGCCTGCAGCACCGGCGCGGCGACCCGCACCGCCGACTCGTGCCCGTCGTCGATGGTGAGCAGGTACGAGCGCCGCGGCGTGGGCGCCCCGTCCAGCGCCGCCAGGTACTCGTCGAGCGTGAGCGCCTTCCACCCGCGGCGACGCAGGTGCTCGAGCTGCGCCGCGAAGGCCTTCTCGGTGACGAACAGGTGCTCCGGGTCGGCGCCGGGGGCGTCGCCGAAGTAGTGGTACATGAGCACGCGGGGCGACCGCAGCGACGGCACGCGGCGGCCGCGCGGGGACCGCCGCTCGGATCGGGACCGCTCAGATCGGGACATCGTGGAGGACCTCGCAGACCAGGTCGACCTGTTCCGGGGCCATCCTGGGCGACAGCGGGAGCGACAGGATCCGCTCGGCCGCCTCCTCCACCACCGGCAGCGGCCCGTCGGCGTACCGCGCGAACGGGGGCTGGCGGTGGCAGGGCACCGGGTAGTGCAGCCCCCACCCGATGCCGTTGGCGTCGAGCGCCGAGGTGACGGTCGGCCGGTCGGGGACCTGGACCACGGCCAGGTGGTAGACCGGCTCGGCCGCGGGGTCCCTGGCGACCGGCACGCACCACGACGGGAGGTTCTGCCGGTACCGCTCGACCAGCGCGACCCGGGCCGCGTTCATCCGGTCCAGGTGGGCGAGCTTGACCCGCAGCGCCGCGGCCTGGATCGTGTCGAGCCGGCTGTTGCGGCCGGAGACCTCGTGGACGTACCGGTCGTCGGGGGAGCGGCCGTGGTCGGCGAGCCTGCGGATCCGGCCGACCAGCGCCGGGTCGTCGGAGACCACGGCGCCGCCGTCGCCGAGCGCGCCGAGGTTCTTGCCCGGGTAGAAGCTGAAGCCGGCCGCCGCGCCCCAGCCGCCGGGCCGCCTGCCGAGGTAGCGGGCCCCGTGGGCCTGCGCGGCGTCCTCGACGAGCGCGATCCCGTGCCGGGACGCGAGCCGGGAGAGCGCGTCGACGTCGGCCATCTGCCCGTACAGGTGCACCGCGACGACGGCCGCCGTGCGCGGGGTGATGGCGGCCTCCACGGCCGCCGGGTCGACCAGCAGCGTGTCCGGGCGGACGTCGACGAACCTCGGCCGGGCGCCCGCGGCGCACACCGCCTCCACGGTGGCGACGAACGTGTTCGCCGGCACGATCACCTCGTCGCCCGGCCCGATCCCCAGCCCGGCGAGGATGAGCTCGAGCGCGTCGGTGCCGTTGCCCACGCCCACGCAGTGCGCCACCTCGCAGTGGGCGGCGAACTCCGCTTCGAACGACGCGACCTCCGGCCCGCCGATGAACCGCCCGTGGGCGAGCACCTCCTTCCACGCGACGTCGAGGTCGTCGCGGAGGTCGAGGTGCACGGCGGCCAGGTCCAGGAAGGGAACCGTCTGCGTCACGAGACCGCTCGCACGCCGGGCGTGACCTGGGTGGGCTTGAGCACCGGGGCCGTGCGCCCGGTGACCAGGGCGGCGTCGGTGGCGGCGAGCACACGGACGATGTCGAGGCCGCGCTCGCCCGGGGTGTCGGACGGGACGCCGGTGCGGATCGAGTCGACGAAGGCCCGGTCCTGGGCCATCAGCGGCTCGTGGAACGGCACGAACGGCGAGACGATGTCGCCGGTGCGGTAGCTCACGGGCCGCTCGTGGGCGCTGTGCGGGTCGTCGATGCTCGCCGGGTCGACCCCGATGTCGTAGATGCGGATCCGCTCGTTGTCCGACATGTCGTCGTAGACGGCCATCTTGCGCTCGCCGACGACGGTGGTGCGGCGGACCTTGTTCGGGTTGAGCCAGCTGACGTGCACGAACGCCCGCGTCTCCGGGAAGTCCAGGCGCAGGTACGCCACGTCCTCCCGCCACGGGGTGACGTTGCGGTCGCCCCAGACCGACGCCGCGACGGGCAGCTCGTCGAGCAGGAACGAGGCGATCGAGATGTCGTGCGGCGCCAGGTCCCAGATGACGTTCACGTCGCTCTGGTAGCGGCCGAGGCTGAGGCGGGCCGAGTCGATGTAGAGGACGCGGCCGAGCGTGCCGGAGCGGATGATGTCGCGCAGCCGGCGCACCGCGGCGTTGTACTCGAACGTGTGCCCGACCATCAGCTGCACGCCGTGCACCGAGGCGGCGAGCACCATGGCCTCGGCGTCGGCCACCGAGGTGGCCATCGGCTTCTCGACCAGCACGTGCCTGCCCGCGTTGATCGCCTGCAGCGCGATCTCGGCGTGCCCCGCGGGCGGCGTGGCCACCAGCACGGCGTCGACGGTGTCGAGTGCGTCGGCGAGGGACGTGGCCGTCCCCGCGATCGACGGGTAGTGGGCGACCGCCTCCTCGAGCCGTCCGCCGTGCGCGTCGACGACCACGACGTCCACGTCGGGCATCGTGCTGAGCACGCGGACGTGCTTGCTCCCCCAGTAGCCGTAACCGACGACGGCTATCCGTACTTTGTCCTGCTTCGCCACCGGTCCCCCAGACCTTGCGATGCTTCCCCCAAATACGGCGGTGCAGATGCGGCACCGCCAACGCAGCGGCCCCGCAACTGCGGATCCCCGGACGGTTCGGACGCCGTGCCCCTGATCGTCGCGAATCGCGCCGGCGAGATCTTGCGAAGTGGTACCCGCCGCCTTCTCTGGCTACCAGGAGAGTAAACGGGGGTGTTACAGGGTTTTCTCAGCTCGGCATTTGGGTGACAACCTCCAAACCCCATCGGGCCACAAGGTTGCTGCGATCGGGTTACCCTGACCGAGGTCAGCCTGAGCTGCGTGCGGCGCACGCCGTTCTGCGCCGTTCGCCGGCAGAGGCGGAGACGGGTCCTCTGTGGACGGAACGCGGGAACGGGTTCCGTCGATCGTCGTCGGGCGGGCGGCTCACGGTGCCGCGCGGGCCGGTGCGTCGTCCGTCCGCCACCGCTCGATCACGCCCACGCAGCTGAACACGACCGCGACCGCCACGCAGAACCCGCCGACCGTGTCGGTGGCGTAGTGGTCCCCGTCGGCGACGAGCGCGAGCGCCATCGTGCCGCCGCACAGCACCGCCCCCGCCGCGATGACGGCGGCGCTCGCGCCCGCGGGCGGGCGCAGCACGGCGACCAGCAGCAGCGCGGCGACCAGCCCGAGGGAGGTGGCTCCCCCGGTGTGGCCGCTCGGGTAGGCGAACTGACCCTCGATCGTCCGGCCGATGATCGGCTTGAGCGTCGAGGTCGCGACGCCGGTGAGCCCCGGACCCGCGATCGCCAGCAGGGCCAGCCTGCGCCGGCCGAGCGCGAGCGCGACGGCGCAGAGCGCCACCGCGAACGCGACGACCGACTCCGCGTTGCCCAACGAGATCACGACGTCGGCGATCGACGGCCCGCCGTCGGTGGAGCCGACGATCGCCCGGGCCTTGCGGTCCAGCCGGCCCGCGGTCGAGTCGTCGGCGTACCTCCCGGCGAGGACGCCGAAGACCAGCAGCGCCCCCACCGAGACGGCTGCGGCGGGCGTGCGCAGGGCGGGCGGCAGGATCACGCGGTCCGGGTGCGGAGCGGTCGCCGTCACCCCGTCGAAGCTACCGCTCGTCGCGGTGGTGCGTGGCGGCCGACGGATGCGCGCGGGGCGCGGGTGGCGGTCCGTGGACGGCGATCGGGACCAGTGATTTTCCGGCGGACGGGGGATGAGCGCTACGTCCGCTCTACTCCATTCGTCGCGAATACACGAACTCGCGTTCGATCCTGTGAGAACGCTGAAGAAGATCGATCGTCAACCGATGCGCGCCGTAGTTCCTCACTGCATGATGTGAGCTCTGTAACACACCCTCGAGTGGAATCGCTAACGAGTTGGGGGACCGAGGGCGACTTTGTGAGGGCTCATGGGGGAGTCGGCTCAACCGCATCGGGGGACGAGGGGAGTCGCGGCACGCCCTGCCCGGGATCGGACGGAAGCCGGGGGTCATCCCGCAGGAACCGGCCGCAGGCGCCGCTCGCCCGCCTGGCGCGTGCGCCGGGTGCTGCTCGTCGGCTGGGACGCCGTCGGGTGGGCGATCGCGCTGACCCTGGCGCTGGGGCTGCGCTACGAGTTCGACCTCGACGCCGACGACGCGTCGGGGATCGCGCTGCTGATCGCCGTCGCGGTGGTCACGCAGATCCTCATCGGGGTGGCGCTGCAGGTCTACCGCGGCCGCCACTGCATCGGCAGCGTCGACAACATCGTCGACACGGCGGCGTCGATCGCGCTCACCGGCTTCGTCGTGTTCGTGGCCAACGTCGTGTCGGTGGCGGAGTGGATCCCGCGCTCGGTGGCGATCATCGGCACGCCGATCATGCTGTTGATCGCGGTCGGCTCCCGTGTCGCGGTCGGGCAGCACCGCGCCCGCAAGGCGCGGCCCGACCACAGCGCCGCGCAGCGGGTGATCATCTACGGCGCAGGGGTCGAGGGCCAGCAGCTGTCGTGGTCGATGCTCACCGACCCCGACGCCCGTTACCTGCCGGTCGCGTTCCTCGACGACGACCCGCAGCGACGCGGGCTGCGGGTCTCCGGTGTCGGCGTGCACGGCACGAGCGCGGACCTCGCCGACGTGGCCGCCCGCACCGGCGCCGACCTCCTCGCGATCACGGGCCGGAGCACCGACGGTGCCGCGATCGGCGAGCTGTCGCGGGCCGCCGCCGCGGCCGGGCTCGAGGTGCGCGTCGTCGCGCCGCTCGCCGAGCTGCTGCGGCCGGTGCCGCCCACGCTGCTGATCCCGACGCAGGCTGGCTCGGCCCCGAACGGCGGCCGCGCACCGGTGAGCCGCCCGCCTGCGGCGCTCGAGAGCCGGGCCAAGCGGTTCGTGGACGTCGCGCTGTCGCTGGTCGCGCTGGTGGTCTTCCTGCCGTTCTTCGTCGTCGTCCCCGCGGTGCTGCTGGCGACCAGCGGCGAGGTCATCTACCGGGCCAAGCGGGTCGGGCTCGGCGGCGAGATATTCACGATGTTCAAGTTCACGACGATGGCCCCCGGCGACGGCGGCCCGCGCCTCACGCGGGCGGGCGACCCGCGCATCACGCCGTTCGGCCGCTGGCTGCGCTCGACGAAGCTGAACGAGCTGCCGCAGCTGGTCAACGTGCTCAAGGGCGAGATGAGCCTCGTCGGGCCGCGCCCGGAGGACCCGCGCTACGCCGCCTTCTACACGGCCGAGCAGCGCAAGGTGCTCTCGGTGCGGCCGGGGCTGGTCAGCCTCGCGTTCCTCAGGTTCGGCGACGAGGAGGCCTACATCGAGCGGGTCGACCCCGACGACATCGAGGCCTTCTACCTGAACGAGCTGCTGCCGGAGAAGCTCGCGATCGAGCTCGGCTACGTCGAGAACTGGTCGTTGCGCGACGACTTCCGGATCCTCGCGCGCACCGCGAAGGGCCTGCTGACGTGACCGCGGAGCTGGACACCCGCCACGTGGCCGCCACGGCCGACGTCGCCGGCTCCGCGCGGATCGGCGAAGGCACCCGGATCTGGCACCTCGCCCAGGTCCAGGAGGGGGCGGTCCTCGGCCGCTCGTGCGTGGTCGGGCGCGGGGCCTGCATCGGCCCCGGGGTCACGATCGGCGACAACGTCAAGATCCAGAACTACGCGCTGGTGTACGCGCCGGCGACGCTCGAGGACGGCGTGTTCGTCGGGCCCGCGGCGGTGCTGACCAACGACACCCACCCGCGCTCGGTGGACGGCGAGGGCCGGCTCAAGACCGGTGCCGACTGGACGCCCGTCGGTGTGACGGTCCGCGAGGGGGCGTCGCTGGGGGCCCGCTCGGTCTGCGTCGCGCCGGTCGTCGTCGGGCGGTGGGCGATGGTCGGCGCGGGCGCCGTCGTCGTGTCGGACGTCGCCGACCACGCGCTGGTGGTCGGGGTGCCCGCCCGCCGGATCGGCTGGGTCGGGCGCGCCGGCGTGCCGTTGCAGCGGGAGGACGGCGGCCGGTGGCGCTGCCCCCGTACCGGAGAGCTCTACCAGGAGACGGACGGTGTCTTGAATGACCTCCCCACCTGAGACGATCGGGATCGAGCCGATCTCGGCGAGCGGCCTGCAGCTCGGGCCCGCCGAGCGGGCGGCGATCGAGCGGGTCCTCACGTCGGGGATGCTGGCGCAGGGCCCGGAGGTGGCCGCGTTCGAGGCGGAGTTCGCCGAGCACGTGGTCGGGCGGCCGTGCGTGGCGGTGAGCTCGGGCACGAGCGCGCTGCTGTTGGGGCTGCTCGCGGTGGGGATCGGGCCGGGCGACGAGGTCGTGGTGCCGTCGTTCAGCTTCGCGGCCACTGCGAACGCGGTCGTCCTGGCGGGGGCGCGGCCGGTGTTCGTCGACATCGAGCCTCGCCATTTCACGCTCGACCCGGATGCGGTGCGGGCGGCGATCACCCGACGCACATCGGCGATCATCCCGGTGCACCTCTACGGGCACCCGGCCGCGATGGCGGCGCTGTCCGAGATCGCCGACGCGCACGGGCTCGCGATCGTTGAGGACGCGGCGCAGGCGCACCTGGCTCGGTTGTCGGGCCGCCCGGTCGGCACGTTCGGGGAGGTCGCGGCGTTCAGCTTCTACCCGACCAAGAACATGACCACCGGCGAGGGCGGCATGGTGGTCTGCGCGGACGAGGCCACGGCGCGGCGGGTGCGGTTGCTGCGCAACCAGGGCATGGAGAAGCGCTACGCCAACGAGGTGGTCGGCTACAACGCGCGCATGACCGACCTGCAGGCCGCGATCGGACGGGTGCAGCTGCGCCGCCTCCCGGGCTGGACGGAGGTCCGCAGGCGCAACGCCGCCGCCCTCACAGGTGCCCTGCGCGGCGTGGCGGCGGCCGCGGGCCTCGGGCTGCCCTCCGTCGCACCGGGGGCGGAGCCGGTGTGGCACCAGTACACGGTCCGCGCGCCGCACCGCGACGAGGTCGTGGCCCGGCTGGCCGAGTTCGGGGTGCCCGCCGGCGTCTACTACCCGACCCCGATCCACCGGCTCCCCGCCTACGACCTCGACCTCGACCTCCCCCACACGGCAGCAGCGGCCCGGCAGGTGTTGTCCCTGCCGGTCCACCCCAACCTGTCGGGGGCGCAGCTCGACCGCGTCGTCGACGCGGTGGAAAGGGCGGTGACGCCGTGAACGCCACGTTGCGCGCCGGAGTCGTGGGCCTCGGTCACATGGGCCGCCACCACGTCCGGGTGCTCAGCTCCATGCCCGACGTCGAGTTCGTCGCGGCGGTCGACACGGGCCCGCAGGCACGGCAGCGCGCGACCGCGGTCGGCGTCGAACTGCTGGAGTCGGTCTGCGAGCTCATCCGGCGCCGGATCGACCTGTGCGTGGTGTCGTCCCCGACCGGGACGCACGAGGAGGTCGCGCTCGAGCTGGCCGAGGCGGGCGTCGCCACGCTGATCGAGAAGCCGGTGGCGCACAGCTCGAAGTCGGCGCAGACCATCGTCGAGGCGTTCCAGCGGGCGGGCGTGCTCGGCTGCGTCGGGCACATCGAGCGGTTCAACCCGGCGCTGCAGCAGATGCGCCTCCGCCTCGACCGCGGCGAGCTGGGCGAGGTCTACCAGGTCTTCACCCGCCGCCAGGGCCCGTTCCCGGCGCGGATCGCCGACTCCGGGGTGATCATGGACCTGGCGAGCCACGACATCGACCTCACCGCCTGGGTGACGCGGTCGTCGTACCGGTCGATCGCGGCGCGCACCGCCCACCGCAGCGGGCGCGAGCACGAGGACCTGGTGAGCACCGTCGCCGAGCTGGACAACGGCGTGGTGGTGACGCACCTGGTCAACTGGCTCTCGCCGCTCAAGGAACGCGTGACCACCGTGACCGGCGAGCGCGGGTGCTTCATGGCGGACACGGTCACGGCCGACCTGACGTTCTTCCGGAACGGGTCCGAGCCGGTGCAGTGGGACCGGGTGGCGTCGTTCCGCGGCGTCACCGAGGGCGACATGATCCGTTACGCCATCCCCAAGCCGGAACCGCTCCACACCGAGCTGTCGAACTTCGTGGCCGCCGTCCGCGGCGAGGACGCGGAGGTCGTGTCCCTGGAGGAGGGGCTCGTCACCGTGCGGGTGGCCGAGCTGATGCGCGAGTCGGCCCGGGAAGGCCGCACCGTCGAGGTCGTTCTGTGAAGGTCACGGTCGTCGGCCTCGGCAAGATCGGGCTCCCGCTCGCCGTCCAGATCGCCGGCCGGGGCCACCACACGGTCGGCGCGGACGTCGACGAGGCGGTGGTCCGGGCCGTGGAGGAGGCGCGCCCGCCCTTCCCCAACGAGGCCGACCTCGACGAACGTCTGGCGAAGGTCGTCGCGGACGGCTTCCTCACCGCGACCACCGACACCGCCGCCGCGGTCGCGGGCAGCGACGTCGTGGTGGTCGTCGTCCCGCTGTACGTCGACGCCGACCGGCACCCTGCGTTCTCCGCGATCGACGCGGCGACCCGGGAGGTCGGCCGCGGCCTGCGGCCGGGCACGCTCGTGACGTACGAGACCACGCTCCCGGTCGGGACCACGCGCAACCGCATCGCCCCCGGCCTCGGCGCGGCGAGCGGCCTGCGCCCGGGCGCGGACTTCTCCCTGGCGTTCAGCCCGGAGCGCGTCTCGTCCGGCCGCGTGTTCTGCGACCTCGCCCGCTACCCCAAGCTCGTCGGCGGGATCGACGAGGAGAGCGGCCGCCGGGCCGCCGTGTTCTACGCGAGCGCCCTCGACTTCGACGACCGCGACGACCTCCCGCGTCCGAACGGGGTGTGGGACCTCGGGTCGGCCGAGGCCGCCGAGCTCGCCAAGCTCGCCGAGACCACCTACCGCGACGTGAACATCGCGCTGGCCAACCAGTTCGCGCTGTACGCGCAGCGCATCGGCGTCGACTTCCACCGGATCGCCGAGGCGTGCAACTCCCAGCCGTTCAGCCACCTGCACCGCCCCGGCATCGCGGTCGGCGGCCACTGCATCCCGGTGTACCCGTGGTTCTACCTGGGCGGGGACCCGTCGGCGACGGTCGTGCGCGCGGCCCGCGAGGCGAACGCGGCCATGCCGGAGCGGTGCGTGGACCTCCTGGCCGAGCGGTACGGCGACCTGGCCGGCGCGGCCGTCGTGGTGCTCGGCGCCTGCTACCGGGGCGGGGTGAAGGAGACGGCGTTCTCGGGTGTCTTCGCCACGGTCGAGGCGCTGCGCAGGCGCGGCGCCCGGCCGCTGGTCGAGGACCCCCTGCTCACCGCGGAGGAGATCACCGGGCTCGGGTTCGAGCCGTACCGCCGCGGCACGGCCGTCGACGCCGCGGTGGTGCAGGCCGACCACGCCGCGTACCAGCAGCTCTCGCCCGGCGACCTGCCCGGCGTGAAGGTGGTCCTCGACGGGCGCGCGGTCCTCGACCCCGCGCGCTGGCCGGGGGTCGCGGTGGTGACCCTCGGCCGCGGTCACCGATGAACCGCGCCCGGTGCAGGCCGGCGGGCGGAGGCCGATACTGGCCGATTCACCGTCGATCGATTCAGGGGGTCGCGATGGTCGCGACAACCGAGACGTCCCCCGCGCCCCACCGGGGCGCCGCCACCGCGGTGGCGCTGCTTCTGGCCCTGGCCGCATCGGCGTGCGGCGGTGCCGAGCCGAGCCCGGCGCCGCCCGCGCCCACCGAGCGGGGGTTGCCGGCCGACAAGGTCGACTTCTGCACCGGGGCGGTCGACCTGGCGGGGGTGGTGAACGACGGACCCGACGTCCCCGACGGGCCGCCACCGCCGTCGCCGGAGGACGTGGCGGCCGCGTTCGAGGAGTACCAGGCGCGGCTGGAGCCGCCGCTCACGGCCGTGGAGCAGTCGGTACCGCCCGCCCTGCAGCAGGACATCGCCACGATCGCCCGGCAGGCGCGCTACGCCGTGGCCACGAACGACGAGGCACCGCTCGGCACGCCCGAGTACGACACGGCGGTGAGCAGGCTGCGGGCGTACATGATCACCGACTGCGGCTTCGAACAGGTCCGGGTCACCGCGGTCGAGTACCGGTTCGACGGCATCCCGGCGCGGCTCCCGGCGGGGACCGTCGCGTTCACCGTGTCCAACCAGGGCGCGGAGACGCACGAGCTGGACGTGTACCGGATCAACGAGGGCGTCCCGCAGCCCTTCGGCGAGCTCGCCCTGCTGCCGGACGACCAGCGGGAGGTCGTGCTCACCGGTCGGGGAGATCAGCGTCAGCCCGGGCGCCGCCGACACCGAGTTCATGACGCTCATCCCCGGCCGGTACGGGGTCGCGTGCCCCGTGCTGCAGGGGACGTCCCCGACGGCGGACGGCACGGGCGCGCCGCACGCTGCGCTGGGCATGGTCGCGGAGTTCACGGTCGGCTGATGAGGACGAAGGGGGGAATCACGCCGTGATCGCACCGAAGAGGGTGCTCGTCCTGTCCCCGCACACCGACGACGCGGAGCTGGGCTGCGGGGGCACGATGGCCCGCTGGATCGACGAGGGCGCGGAGGTGTTCACGGCGGCGTTCTCGACCGCCGAGAAGTCCCTCCCGCCGGGCTCCCCGGCCGGCCGCCTGAAGGACGAGTGCGATCGCTCGCTCGACGAGATCGGCGTGCCGCGGGACAACCGGTTCGTCTTCGACTACCCGGTCCGCGAGCTCGGCTACCACCGCCAGGAGGTGCTCGAGCAGATGGTGCGGCTGCACCGGGAGCTCGAGCCCGAGGTCGTCCTCGCGCCGTCGGGCGCCGACCTGCACCAGGACCACGCCGTCGTGCACGACGAGTGCGTGCGGGTGTTCCGGCACCTCACGGTCATGGGCTACGAGCTGCCGTGGAACCACATCACGTTCCCGACCCAGGCGTTCGTGGTGCTGACCGAGCAGCACATCCGCCGCAAGTGGGCCGCGCTGACCAAGTACGAGAGCCAGCTCGAGCTGGAGCGGCCGTACTTCCGCTACGACTTCATCGAGTCGATGGCGCGGGTGCGGGGGGTGCAGGTCAAGACCGAGTTCGCGGAGGCCTTCGAGATGATCAGGATCCGCTTGTGATCGTCTCGGTGCACCAGCCGAACTTCGCGCCGTGGCTGGGGTTCTTCGACAAGATGGTGCACTCCGACGTCATGGTCCTGCTCGACTCGGTCCAGTTCATCAAGCGCGGCTACCAGAACCGGACCCGGGTCAAGGGGCCGGCCGGGCCGCAGTGGCTGACGGTGCCCGTCATCACGAAGGGCCGCTACCACCAGCTCACCCGGGATGTCGAGATCGACGAGAGCCGCGACTGGCGCAGCGCGCACCCGCGCACGCTGCAGACCCTGCTCGCCAAGGCCCCGCACCGCGACGAGGTGCTGGAGCTGGTGGAGCCCCTCTACGCCGACGAGAAGCTGAGCAGGCTCAGCGACTTCACCACGGCGCTGATCCGCGGCGTCGTCGAGCGGCTCGACATCACCACGCGGTTGGTCGTGGCGTCGGACCTCGACGCGGCGGGCAGCTCGTCGCGGCTGATGCTGAACCTGACGAAGGCGGTCGGCGGCGACGTCTACCTCTCGGGCCCCACCGGGCGCGATTACCTCGAGCCGGAGATGTTCCCGGCGGAGGGGGTGGAGCTGCGGTTCCACCGGTTCGAGCCGTTCGAGTACCCGCAGCAGTTCGGCGCCTTCGAGCCCGGGCTGAGCTGCCTGGACTACCTCGCCAACGTCGGTTTCCGGCCGTGGTGGGGCGACGGCGCGGCCCGGGCGGCTACGGGGTCGTGACGGCCGCGATCAACGACTCGTACCACCGCTTCTCCCGGGCGGTGCGCAGCACCTCGTCGTTGTGCCAGAGGATGCCGAGGGTGCCGCCGAACCGCCTGCACTCCCGGGCGATGCGCAGCGCCGCCCGGGTGGCGTCGTCGGGGCCCAGGCCCATGTGGCCGAAGAGCGAGACGTCCATGACCTGGAACGGCTTCTCGACGAGGTTCAGGGGCCTGCGGGCGGTCAGGTCGTACACCCGGAACGCGCGGCTCGTGCCGGTCCGGAACCCGACGGCCTCGCTGAAGGCGACCGAGCAGTCGTACCGCAGGCCCGCCGCGCTCCAGTGCCGCCACGTGGCCGGGCACCGCCACTGCAGGTAGTGCTGCCGCCCGCCCCACTCGTCCTGGAGGACGCCCTGGCCCTCGGCCACCGCGCGCAGCCGGTCGAACTCCTCCGCCAGCGCCGCCGGGTCGCGGTAGGTGCCGAAGCCGCCGTGCAACCCGATCTCGTGCCCGCGCCGGTGGACCCGCCCCATGAGCTCGCGGACCCAGGGGTGGTCGAACAGCTGGAACCGCGGGGCGGCGGGGTCGGCGTCGCCGCGGGCGAGGAAGTAGAAGGAGCTGCGCAGCGCGTGCCGCTCGCTCACGTCCATGAGGAAGTCGAAGGTGTTGTTCGGGTCGGTGTCGTGGCGCCCGCGGCGGGCGTCGACGACCGCCCGCAGCCTGCGCAGGGCGAGCCCCGCGTCGCGGCGCCGCACCAGGTCGCCCGCGAGCTGGCGGGCGAGCAGGCGGAGCCCGCGCCCGATCGTCGAGAGCGGGTCGTCCACATCGTGGGTCAGCCACACCCGGTACCGGTGGGGGCGCAGCCGCAGCCGCGGCCACAGCCGGCCGAGCGCCGCGGCGAGCAGCGCGACGTAGGCGTCGACGATCGGCGTCTCGAGGAACCCCTCGGCGTGCGCGAGCGCCGAGGCCAGGGGGAAGCGGTCGTAGGCGTCGCGCGCGTCCGCCCGGACCACCTCCTCGTACCGGGTGATCATCGCGAAGGCGCCGCCGAACACGTCGACGTCGAGGTGCAGGCCGTCGTCGCGCGGTCGCGCGAGGTCGCCCGACCCGGGCCCGCCGTAGAGGACGGGCAGCCGCTCCTCGGCGTCCAGCACGCCGGCCCCGGCCGGGCCCACCGGCCGCCGCGGGAGCGGCCGCGCCGGGAGCGCGGCCCCGGTCAGCCAGGCCTCGGTCGGGGTGGAGAACAGGACATCGGGCATCGTCACGGCCGGGCCGTCGGGGTCGTCGGCGAGGCCGAGCCGCAGGCCCGGCCCGGCGTGCCGCTCGAGCCGCCAGTCGAGGGCCAGCCAGTCGCCGAGGACCACGCCGAGGACGTAGCGCCGCTCCTCGGCGTAGGTGTCCGGGGCGCGGACGACGAGGGTCATGCGCCGCCTACTGCTCGTACGGCCCGACGTCGAGGCCGGAGGACAGCGGCCGCGGCGATCGGTCGAAGGCGAACTGGAGCGCCACCTCCGGGTCGCCGCTGTCCACGGCCGGGCTGGTGGGCGCGAGCCGGTAGTCGCCCGATCCGTCCGGCCTGAAGTCGACGAACTGCGGGTCGGCGACGATCGTGCCCTGCTCGTCGCCGCCGTTGAGCGCGATGGCGTCGCGCTCGTTGTTCCACAGCAGGTTGTTCAGGAACCGGTTGTTGTCGCCCGACTCCCCGGTCTCCCGGATCCCCGACCGGCCGTTGGCGACCACGATGTTGTTGGCGACGAGCGAGTTGCCGGTCTCGAAATCGTCGTCGTCGGCGCCGATGACGATCCCGCCCTCCGGGTTGGAGAACACGAGGTTGTTCACGATCGCGATCGAGTTGCAGGCGTGCCAGCACTGGATGCCGTACCCGGCGTTGCCGTAGGAGATGTTGTTGGCCACGCGGCCGCCCCGGTGCGTGACGTAGATGCCGTGGTCGAGCTTGTCCTCGCCGCAGTCGAAGGTGACGTTGCTGAGCACGTCCACCTCGGTGACGGAGTAGTCGGGGTTCTGCACGTAGATGCAGTTGCCCGCGATGCCGTGCACCCGGTTCCGGATCAGCCGGACGTTCGACCCCTGGTTGTAGAGCCCGTCCTCGTTGGGCCCGGAGATGTCGAACCCGATGATGTCGACGTACTCGCCGACGTTCTCCCACGCCCCGTCGTCCCTCCCGGTGCCGACGATGCGGGTCTCGGGCGACTCCGCGACGTACGTGATGCGCGCGGTCTCGGTGCCGCTGGCCGCGGTGTGGACGTCGCCTTCGTAGGTGCCGGCGCGGACGAGGATCGTGTCGCCGGGCTGGGCGCGCTCGGCGGCCGCGTCGATCGTGCGCAGCGGCGCGGCGGCCGTGCCGCCGGCGGAGTCGTCGCCGTCGGGCGCGACGACGAGCGCGGCGGCGTCGAGGGTGGGCGTCGGGACGGGCGCCGGGAAGACGCTGTTCGGGGACCGGCGCTGCGAGGGTGCCGACGCGTCCTGGGTGCAGGCGACCACGACCGACATGCCCAGGGCCGCCATGACCAGGGTCGCGGTGACGATGTGCCGGTACCTCATCCGACTCCGTCCTGCCGGGATGGCTACCTGCAGCGCTCGGGGATCCCGGCGCACGCCTGCGTGCATGACCATGCTATCGGCGCGGCGTTCGTTCGCGGTGAGATCAAGAACGGTGCGCGCGGTACCGCCGGTCCGCGTCGTCGGCCGCGCGCACGCACAGCACGTACAGCGCCACGTAGGACAGCACGTGCCCGGCCGACAGCGCCGCGATCGCCGCGGTCACGGGGGCGCCGGCGATGCCGCACAGCAGAGGGCCGCCCGCGGTGAGCAGCAGCCGCAGCACCACCCAGGCCAGCTCCTCGTGCTGGCGCTCGAGCAGGAAGAGCGTCGCGGAGACCGGTACGACGGCGAGCTGGCCGAGGTAGGCGAGCGCCAGCAGGCGCGCGTACTCGCCGGCCTCGGTCCACTCCTGCCCGAACACGACGCCGAAGAGCGCGGGCCCCGCCGCGAGCAGGACGGCGGCCGGGACAGCCCCCACGAGCACGAGCCTGCGCACCGAGGTCCGGACGATCCGGCCGAGGGTGCCGTTCGGGTTGCGGACCACCGCGCTCGACTCGCCTGCGAAGACCTGGTTGACGGCCTGGCCGATCACGCTGAACGGCCCGGACACCACCCGCACGGTGAGGCCGAGGAACCCGGCCCGCACGTCGCCGTACAGCGCGGCGACCAGCAGCAGCGGCACCTCGAGCCCCGCCGAGTTGACGAGGGCGGACGGCATGGCGATGAGCGGGAACCGGCGGTAGCGGCTGACCGCGGCCCCGACCGCCGCCGCGCTCGGCCGCGGCTGGCGCAGCAGCCCTCTCCGCGACAGCAGGCCGCCGAGCGCGGCGACCCGGCCGACGCCGAGGCCGAGCAGGAGCCCGACGGGCCGCACGCCCGCCGCCCCGAGCCCGAGCTGGGTGCCCACCTGCCCGAGCCCCTGCAGGAGGTTGCGGCGGCCCAGCGCGCCGTAGCTGCGGTCGCGGACCATCCACTCCGACAGGACGAGGTACGTGCCGAACGCGAGCACGGTGAGCACGACCAGCCACCAGTACCCGGCGAGCCGGGGCGCGCCGAGCAGCGCCGCCAGCGGCTCCGCCGCCACCACGCCGACCAGTGCGGTCGCGAGGCCGGTCGCGGCGACGAACGCGAGCGCCGCCCACGCCACGGCCGCGGCGTCCCGGTCCTCGCGGGGGAGCGGGACCGCCGCCTCCAGCGATGCGGTGCTCGCGACGGCGACCATGCTCACGACGGAGGCGAACACGCTGAACAGCCCGAAGTCGGCCGGGTCGTAGAGCCGGGTGATCAACGGGTAGGTGAGGATCACGACGGCCTGCCCCACGACGCTGCCGCCCACGATGCTCGCGACCCCGCGCAGGGGACCGCTCAGGCGCATCGCTCCCACCTCCCTCGGCCGGCCGGGTGGGCGACGCCGCGGCGCCGACGGATCCCGCCCGCATCGTGCCACGATGGGGCGACGAGCCCCGCCGCTTCGGCGGTTGGGGGAGGTGCGCTGCACGGTCGCGGGGGTGGTTCATGGCGACGGACACCGAGGTGCGCGCCACCGACGACATCCCCTGGGCGCACACCCCGTTCGAGCAGCGCTGGTGGCTGGAGGCGGTGGCACCCGGGCAGTGGGGGGAGACGCTCGTCGAACGGCAGGGCCGGATCGTCGCCCGGCTCGCCTGGGTCCGCCGCCGCCGGCTGGGCGTCACCGTGCTCACCCAGCCCCCGCTCACCCGGTTCGTCGGCCCGTGGGTCGACCCCGGGGACGGCAAGTACGAGACCCGGCTCGCGACCGAGCACGAGGTGATGGCCGAGCTGATCGCGAAGCTGCCGCGGTTCGACGCCTACCGCGGGGCCTTCGCGCCCGCCGTCACCAACTGGCTGCCGTTCCACTGGGCCGGGTTCGAGGCCACCGTGCGCTACACCTACCGCCTCGACGACGTGAGCGACCCCGACCGGCTGTGGACGGGGCTGCGCTCGAACATCCGCAACCACGTCCGCCGCGCGGGCAAGCAGATGGCGGTGCGCACCGACATGGGCGTCGACACCGTCCTGGAGATCAACCGGAAGGTCTTCGCCCGGCAGGGGCTGGACGTCTCCTTCGACGACACGCTGGCGCACCGGCTCGACCGCGCGTGCGCGCAGCGCGGGGCCCGCACGATCCTCGCCGCGGTCGACGCCGAGGACCGCGTCCACGCGGCCTGGTTCTTCGTGCACGACGCGTCGACGACCTACCTGCTGTTCGGGGGCGCCGACCCGCAGCTGCGCTCGAGCGGCGCCAACAGCCTCGTCATGTGGGAGGCGATCCGCAGGGACGCCGGGACGCCGCGGCGGTTCGACTTCCTCGGGTCGATGATCGAGCCGATCGAGCGGTTCAACCGCGCGTTCGGCGCCCGCCAGGTGCCGTACTTCTTCGTCTCGCGGACGCGCCCGCACGTCCAGCCGCTGCTCGCCGCCCGTACCGGCGTCACCCGCCTCGTGCGGGCCGCGGCCGGCGCCCGCGGCAGGCTCGGCCGCGAGGGCTCAGCCGCGCCGGGCGGCGACGGGGCGCGCTAGCCGTTCCCGCACCGGCACGAACGCCTCGGCGAGCAGGTAGCCGGAGTGCCCGCCGCGCACCCGCGCCAGCGCCTCGACGTACTCGAAGCTGCGGGGGTGCCGCCCGCCGATCATCTCGGTGGGGTAGCACTGGAGCGCCTTGACCTTGCGATCCCACACGGCCTCCACGTCGACGTACGTCGTGGGGTTGAAGACGTAGTCCCCGACCTGCGGCGCCTGGTCGGTCGACGACGGCGTCTCGAACGTGAGCAGGCGGCTCACCGTCGACCCGAGCGGCGTCATCGGCCTGCTCGCCGCGTAGACGGCCTTGAAGACCACCTGGTGGTCGGTGTTCGCGTCGCCGCCGTGGTGGGTGTAGAGGACGGTCGGGCGGTGGGTCTCGATGGCCGCCTCGACCACCTTGATCAGCTCGATGAACGGCACCGAGTCCAGCCGCTGATCGGGGAAGTCGTGGAACTCCACCGTCCGGACGCCGAGCTCCCTCGCCGCGGCCAGGGCGCACTCGCGGCGGGTGTCGCAGCGGGGGGTGTGGTCGAGCTTCTCCTCCTCGCCCTCCGACATGATCACGACGGTGACCTCGCTGCCGGCCTCGGCGTGCAGGGCGAGGGTGCCGCCCACGCCGAGCGTCTCGTCGTCGGGGTGGGCGACGACGCAGAGCACGCGCTGGCGCATCGGGTCGTTCTGCAGGTAGCGCGGCGGGGGCAGCCGCAGCTCGGGGGCGGCGCGCGCCTTCTCGATCAGCACCGGCACGCCGTCGCCCGCGTAGGTGTGCGCGACCGGGTAGGGCGGGGCGAGCGCCCGGATCAGGTTGACGACCTCGTGCGCGGGCTTCGACCAGTCGATCTCGCCGTCGGCGGGGGTGCGCTTGCGGGTGTAGGTGCCCGAGCCCGCGGGCTGTGGCGCGCGCGGGGCCGTGCCGTCGAGAACTCCGTCGAGGTGCCGCTCGAGCAGGTGGATGGTGGCGTCGTCGGCCTTGCGCAGCACGTCCGCGGCGTCGTCGTCCGGGGCGATCGGGAACCGCTCGACGCCGATGACGTCGCCGGTGTCGATCCCCTCGTCCATGTAGAACATCGAGACGCCGGTCTCGGTGAGCCCGTCGACGATGGCCCAGATCAGCGGCGAGCAGCCGCGGCGGCCCGGCAGCACCGCCGAGTGGAACCCGATGACCCCGCGTGGTGGGACGCCGAGGATCGTCGGCGGGATCACCTGCGAGAAGCCGACGACGAAGATCACGTCCGGCGCGAGCCCGTGGATCTCGTCGGCGTGGTCCCCGATGCGCCGGATCTTGCGCAGTCGCTCGGGCGCCACCAGGTCGTCGAACGTGCGGAAGCCGGAGACCCGCGGCGCCTCGGAGTCGGCGAGGACGAACGCGGCGACCAGGTCGACCCGCGGGTGCCCGAGCAGGACCTGCACGGCGCGGCGGCCGTCGTCGAGGCCCCCGATGAACACGACCCGCACCGGCTCAGCGGGCACCGGAACCGTCACCTCCCTCCGGGCGCGGCCGCGGCCGCGGCGAGGGGCGCCGCGCGCCGGTGGCGAGCACGGCCTCAGTCGGGTGCTCCTCCCGCACCGGCGGGGGTGGCGAGGGCTCGGGAGCAGGCGGTGGCTGCGCCCGTGGCGGGGCGGTCGGTGCCGGGGTGGCGGGTGGCGTCGTGGAGGGGGCCACCGACCACGGCCCGACGGCGTACCCGGTGCCCGCACCGGTGGCGAGGTAGTCGTCGTCGGCGACGCCGGCGCGGCCGCGGGTCATCGTCAGCACGGTGCCGAGCAGCCGCGCGGACACCGTCTCGAGGGCGGTCGCCGCGTCCTCGGCCGCCGCGGTCGTGGTCTTCCCCGAGCGCAGCACCAGCACGACCCCGTCCACGCGCGGTGCCAGCACGGAGGCGTCCGAGACGGCCCCGACGGGTGGGGAGTCGATGATCACGACGTCGTACCGGGCGCGGACGTCGGCGAGGAGCCGGTCCATGACCGGCTGGGCGAGCAGCTCGCTGGGGTTCGGCGGCGGCGGGCCGCTCGGCAGGACGTCGAGGGTGTCCTGCCAGCGGTGCACGGCGGTGGGCCAGCCCAGCCGCCCGGCGAGCACGTTCGCCAACCCGACCGTGCGGTCGACCCCGAACAGGTCCGCGGCGCGGGGGCGGCGGAAGTCGGCCTCGACCACCAACACCCGCTCGCCCGCGTCGGCGAGCGCGAGGGCGAGGTTGCACGCCGTGGTGGTCGTGCCCTCCTCGGGCCCGGTGCCCGTGACGAGGACGGTCCGGTGGGCGTCCGGCCCGGCGACGGCCTGCAGGTTGGCGCGCAGCCGCCGGAACTCCTCGGCCACCCGGCCCCGGGGGCGGTCGCGGAAGACGAGCCGGTGCGCCTGGACGTCGCGGTCGTCGGTGATGAGCCCCAGCACCGGGGCGTCGACGGACCGGCGCGCCTGGTCGCGGGACGTGATCGAGCGGTCGAGCGCGTGGCGCGCGAGCGCGAGGGCGATCCCGGCGAGGAGCCCGAGGCCCAGGCAGATGCCGATGACCAGCAGCGGCCGCGGTCCGCTCGGCGAGGTGGGGACGACCGCGGGCTCGAAGGTCCGGGCGGTGACCACCGGTGGGGCCTGCGGGTCGGGCTGTTCCAAGGCGGCGACGGTGGTGTTGAACTGTTCGGCGAGCAGGTTGGCCAGGTCGGCGGCCCGCTGCGGCGAGCTGTCCGCCACGGTCGCGGTCAGCAGCAGGGTGTCCGGCGTGGTGCTCGCGTCGATCTTGTCCAGGACCTCGTCCGGGGTGAGGCCGCCGCCGTGGCGCTCCGCGACCTGGGTGGCGAGCCGGTGGCTGCGCAGCACTTCGAGGTAGGTGGCCATCCGCTGGGCGGACAGCTCACCGCCCTCCGCCGCCGCGGCCACGTCCCCGCCGGGGGAACGGGCGGACACGAAGATCGTGGTCGAGGCCCGGTACGTCGGGGGCAGGAGCAGGCTCACCACGACGCCGACGAGGAGGCCCAGCAGGAGCCCGGCCAGCACGGACCGCCATCGAGCGCCGAGGACGTCCAGCCACTCCCGCGGTGTCACACGCCACCCCCGTTTCCCGGGCGGCGGTGCCCGGGATCTGCTGGCAAAGCTCACGACTCCCCATAGGGTCGTCGCCCCCGAGGCCCTACCGTTACTCGCCCGGGGCGCTCCGTGCACGTGGAGTCGCCCGCGTTCTCAGGGATTTCTCAGGTCTTGCGCACGTGCGGTTGCCCCAGCCGCGGGTAGAGCGCGTCGAGCTTCGCGAACTCGTTCTCCCAGTTGTAGCGCTCGAGGATCGCGCGTCGGCCGTTGGCGCCCAGCCGGCGCGCTTCGTCCGGATCCCGCAGCAGTTTCTCGATGGCGGCGGCCGCGGCCCGGGGATCCAGCGGGTCGACCGCGATCCCGCAGTCGGCGTCTCCGACGAGCCGGGCCCACAGCGGGAAGTTCGAGCAGACCACCGGCACGGCGCACGCCATGTACTCGAACATCTTCGTCGAGTACGAGTCGAGGTAGTTGCTGATGGGGTGGTCGATGACGAGCCCGCACACCGAGTCGCGGATCGCCGCGATCGCGCGCTCGTGCGAGACACCGCCGAGGAAGTCCACCCGCGGCCAGCCCTCGCTCGCCCGCGCGTCCCGCTCCACGGCCTCGTCGTCGAACCAACCCGCGACCACCGCCCGGCTGCCCTCGGGCAGCGCCGCCGCGACCTCCGGGATCTCCCGCGCCCCCTGCACGGCCTTGAGGCCGCCCACGTAGGCGAACGCGTACCGGCGCTCCTCCACCGGCACCGGGTCCGGCCGCCGCGCGATCTCCGATTCCGGGAAGTTCTGGACCACCACCGTCTTCGCCGCCGGGAACTTCTCGGCGATCGTCGGGGTCGCGGCGACGATCGCGTCGAGGACCCGCCCCGCGATCCACTCGGCCACGGCCGCGCCGAGGGAGAGGAACCGCCGAACGTATCGCGGGATCCACCACTTGTTCATGATCTGCAGCGGGACGTCCTCGTGGACGTCGTAGACCACGCGGCAGCCCAGGACCTTGAGCAGCAGCCCGACCCAGATCAGCTCGGGGTCGTGGAAGTGGCAGATGTCGGCGCGCTCGCGCCGGGCGGCTCGGAACACCCGCCACGCCACGCGGAAGGCCCGGTCGATGCGGTTGCGGGGCAGCCCCACCCCGACCACCCGCACCCCGGCCACCGGCTCCTGCGGCGGCTGGCCGGCGATCAGCGCGACGTCGTGGCCCGCGCGGACCAGGCTCGCGCACTCGCGGTGCAGGATCCGCGTGTCCTCGACGCGGTGCACCGAGGTCAGGTGTCGGATCCTCGGCCGGGCGACTGCGATGTCGTTCACCTGAGGTTGCTCCCCCACGACCCGGGTGTCCCGGTGGCTGCGCGCCGTCGGCGGCGGCCGACGGGCCCTTGCGCACGACATCGTGCGGGATTCCGCGGCCGTTGGCTACTGTCGACGCCGTGCCGCCGACGGCCGTGGCTCCGGCCAGGCGACCGGTGCTGGCGCGGGCACCGGTCGTGGTCGCGGCCGTCCTCGCCTACGTGGCGATCCTCCACCACGCCTACGTCAACGACATCGCGCCGTACTTCACCTATCTGCAGTTCGGCTACCGCAGCCCGGACCCGTTCGGCTACGCGGTGGCGATCGCCCTCGTCGTCGCGATCGCCCTGCTGCTCCCGCGGCGGGTTTCGCGACCGTCGCACGTGATCGTGTGGGCGCTCTTCCTCATCGCGGTGCTGCCGAGCCTCGTCGTGCCGCAGTACGCGCCCGCCCTGAGCAAACCGGCGGCGTTGGAGCTCGCCCTGTGGGTCGGCGGGTGCTTCCTCGCGGTGGTGGTGCTCGGGACCCGCGGGCTGCTGCGCGGTGTCGTCCCGCTCGCGCCGCTGCGGTCGCGGACGTGGTGGCGGCTCGTCGCGGTGCTCTTCGTCGTGCTGAACGGCTACGTGCTGCTCGCCATCGGGGTGAACTTCGACCTGCCGTCGTTCAACGACGTCTACGACGTGCGCGGCGAGTTCCGGGAGGAGGAGTCGGCGCTACCCGCCCTCGGCTACGTCGTGCCGCTGCTCGACAAGATCGTCAACCCGCTCCTGATCGTGCGCGGCCTGCTCACCCGCGGCTGGTGGTGGATCGGCGCGGGCGTCCTCGGCGAGCTGTACCTGTACGCCGAGCAGGGCAACAAGACCGCGGCCCTCGCGCCGATCGCCCTGGTCGGGGCGTACGCGTTCCTGCGCGCGCGCCGTCGGATCGGCACCGTCGTGCTGCTGGCCGCCTCGGTCGCGTCGATCCTCGTGCTGGCTCTCGACCGGCTGCTCGCGTCCAACGACCTGACCTCGCTGTTCATCCGGCGCACGCTGGTGCTGCCGGGGCTGACCACGGCCGGGTACGTGCAGGTGTTCGACGACGCCCCGAAGGCCCAGCTCGCCCACTCCGTGCTGTCGCCGTTCGTCGAACACCCCTACCTGGAGGAGCCGCCGGACCTCGTCGGGAGGCTGTTCTTCGGCGACCCGGAGACCCACGCCAACGGCAACTGGCTCGCCGACGGGTACGCGAACTTCGGCTACGCCGGGATGCTCGCCGCCACGGTCGTGCTCGTCCTGCTGCTGTGGGCGGTCGACGACGCCGCTCGCGGCCTGTCCGCGCCGTTCGCGTGCATGGTGTTCGTGGTGCCCGCGATCGCGCTCGCCGAGTCGGCGATCCTGACCGCGATCCTCACGCACGGGTTCTTCGCGCTGATCGTCCTCTGCGCGCTCGCGCCCAGGGGCTGGCCGCCGGGCCGCGGCGACGGGGGCGCTACCGGCGCCGGTCGCGCCGCCGCCAGCGCCACAGCCCCTTGAGGAAGCCGGTGCCGTAGCTCGTGTGCAGCACCGCGAACGCGGCGGCGACGCGCGTGGGATCGGCCCCCGTCCGCCGGGCCACCGCGACGCTGGCCGCGCCGTTGGCCACGGCGTAGGGCCCGAGCACGGCGAGCGCCCAGCGCGGGTCGCGGCGGGCGACGGCGACGAGCAGCGACGCCGCGGTCGCCACGACGAACGCCGCGGGCACGACGTGGCGGGGGGAGGCGAACCCGCCGCGCTTCTGCGCCACCCTGATCTTGTACTCGCCGTACTGGTGGTACTGACGCCAGAAGCGGCGCAGCGAGGGCGTCGCGAAGTAGTCGGTGCGGATCCCCGGGTCGTACCAGACTGTCCCGCCTGCCTGCAGGAGCCGGAAGTTCAGCTCGTCGTCCTGGTTGCGCACGAGCTCCGGGTCGAACCCGCCGATCCGGGAGAAGACCTCGCGCGGCCACGCCCCGAACGGCACGGTGTCGACCGGACCCGCGGTGGGCCGGCCCGTGCGGAACGCGACGCCACCGACCCCGAAGCGCGAGCTCTGCGCCGCGGCGATGGCCCGCCCGACCGGCCCCGTGCCGAGCGTGCGGATCGCGCCCCCGACGCACTGGGCGCCGGTCTCCTGCAGCACCCGGACCGATCGGCTCACGTAGTCGGGCGGGAGCGCGGTGTGGCCGTCGGCGCGCACGACCACCTCCCCGGTCGAGGCCTCGATGCCGAGGTTCATCGCGGTGGGGGCGATGCCGAGCGGGTTGTCCACGATCTGCGCCCTGCCCTCGGCGATGCGGTCGGCGAGCACCGCGGCCGCGAGCTCCCGCGTCCGGTCGGTCGACCGGCCGTCGACGAGGACGATCTCGAGCCGGTCGGCGGGGTAGTCCTGCGCGAGCACGGACTCCAGGCAGGCCTCGACGAACCGCTCCTCGTCGCGGACGGGGATCACGAGCGAGACCGTCGGCGTGCCCGGCGGGGCGGTGATCGAGCCGACCGGGGTGTCCAGCCGGGCCGTCACGCGGATCTCCCACCGATCATCCCGAGGACCTTCGACCGCACGGCCGGGTACCGCGGGCCGAGCAGCCGCTTCGACACCGCCAGCGCGTTCCACCTGGCCTGCTGCTTGAGCCGCGGCGCAGGGGCGCCGGAGGCGAGTGCGACGCAGGCACCCGGCGCGTCCACCGCCAGCACCGCGAACCGCCCGACGACGTCCATGGTCGCGTAGGTGCGCCTGCGCCGGGTGGGCGTCGACGTGTACAGCGTGCGGATCCCGGCCCGGTACGCCGCCGCCAGCACGGCCCGGTTCGTGAAGCCGTTCGGGACGGAGGCGTGGTCGACCGGCTTGCCGGTGACGTCCTCGAGCACCTCGACGCTCGTGCGCCACTCGTCGAGGATCTCCTCCTCCGACAGCCGCGTCATCAGCTCGGGGTGGGTGTGGGAGTGGGAGCCGACGACGTGCCCCGCCGCGGCGAGCTCGGCCACGCCGGCGCGGTCGAGGAACCCGGGCGTGCCCAGCCGGGCCGTGGCGATGAAGAACTCGCCGCGCAGGCCGTGCTCGGCGAGCACCGGTGCCACCACGTCGAGGGCGCTGCGGCCGCCGTCGTCGAACGTGAGGACCGTACCCGTCGCGCGGGCCCGCTCGGCCATCGCCTCGAACAGCCGCCGCCGGATCTTGTAGCGATCGGGTCCCGGGCCGGTGAAGCCGCTCTGGTCGAGCGGGCGGTCGTCGGGAAGCACGTCGTGGAGCATCAGGACCGTGCTGCTGCGTGGCGCCATGTCCCCTCCTCGGGCCTGCGCTCGCTCCAGCCCGGAAGTAAAGCGCACGACCGCGCTTCCCGACACCACTTCGTGGCACGGTGGAGGCCTCAGGTGGGGGTGGGAACGTGACGAAGGCGGAACCACAGGTCATCGAGCTCGCGGCCCCGGTGCTGGGGGAGGCCGAGAAGCGCGCGCTGGCCGAGGTCATCGACGACCGGTGGCTCACGATGGGCGACCGCGTGCGCAGGTTCGAGCAGGCCTTCGCCGAGCTGCACGGGGTCGACGAGGCGGTGGCCGTGAGCTCCGGCACCGCGGCGCTGCAGCTCTGCCTCGCGGCGTTCGACGTCGGGCCGGGCGCGGAGGTCCTGGTCCCGTCGATGAGCTTCGTGGCGACCGCGTCCGTCGTCGTCCACGCGGGCGCCACGCCGGTGTTCGTCGACGTCGAGGGCCCCGACCGGCCGCACATGTCGATCGAGGACGCCCGGCGGCGCATCACCGGGCGCACCCGGGCGATCATGATCATGCACTACGGCGGCTACGAGATGGACGTCGCCGCGTGGCGCGCGCTCGCCGGCGAGCACGGGCTGCTGCTGTTCGAGGACGCCGCGCACGCCGCGGGCCTCGCGGGCCCGGGCGCCACGAGCGACGCGGCGGCCTTCAGCTTCTTCACGAACAAGAACATGACCACCGCCGAGGGCGGGATGGTCGTGATCGGTGACCCGGAGCGGCGGCAGCGCGCGCGGCTGCTGCGCTCCCACGGCATGACGGCCAACACGCTCGACCGCACCCGGGGCCGCGCGGTCGGCTACGACGTGGTCGCCTGCGGCCACAACTTCCGGATGGACGAGCTGCGCGGGGCGCTCGGGCTCGTGCAGGTCGAACGGCTGCCGGGCTGGAACCGGACGCGCCGCGAGCTCGCGGACCGCTACCGCGCCGAGCTGGGCCGGGAGGTCCCCGAGGTCGTCGTGCCGTTCGCGCCGGGGCACCGGACGGCGGCCCACATCATGCCGGTGCTGCTGCCGGACGGCTGCGACCGTCCGCGGGTGATGGCCGAGATGCGCGCGGCGGGCGTGCAAACCAGCGTGCACTTCCCGGCCATCCACCAGTTCGAGTACTACCGCCGCGCCCACGGAGCCGTTTCCCTGCCGAACACGGAGCGGTTCAGCGCGCGCCAGTTGACGCTGCCCCTGCACCCGGCGTTGGAGCCCGGGGACGTCGAGAGGGTCGTGTCGGCGCTGCGCGAGGCGATCCGAGCGGCCCGCTGAGATTTCACTGAGGATCCTCGCCCGCTCATTCCGCGAACCCGCCCAGCTCCCTGCTGCATTCGGCGTACCTCGTCCGTTGCCACCCGAATGGCCCCACCCCTCCCGAACGAGCCCATCGGGGCGACGGCGGGGCGGACCGGGCTCGGCCGACCGTGTGGTCCAAAGCGTCGGCATTCGGTGCTGTGATCCGGATTACAAGGTCATTTTCGGCCGCGTTTCGGCACGTGGTCGGCCTGCGTTCGCACGCCCGGCGGACATCCCTCGACCGGCCCGGCGAACGGGTGAACGGCCCCGCGTTTCGGAAACAGGGTGCGGAGGGTGCACGATATGGCGTTCAAGAAGAGGGACAGCCAGCAGAACGGGGGAACGATGGCTTCGCTCTTGCACCTTCACCGAACTCGTCCATCGCGCGCCGGGGGGCCGTCGAGAGTCGGGGGGCACGACAGCCGCTGACGAGCGGGGTCGTGATCGCGCAAGTGCCCGTGGGTATCCGCACGGGCACGGGTCGTTACCACGAACGCTGCCCAACGAGGTGCACGTGAGGGGAAGAAGCACCATGCATGTTGCGATTCTTGCCGGCGGCCGGGGGGTCCGGCTCAGGCCTTACACCACCGCCTTTCCAAAGCCGCTGGTGCCGATCGGCGAGAAGTACGCAGTTCTCGACATCATCCTGCAGCAGTTGCGCGTTCAGGGATTCACCCGCATCACGCTGGCGATCGGGCACCTCGGCTCGCTGATCCGCGCGTTCGTGGGTGACGGGTCGCGGTGGGGCCTCGAGGTCGACTACTCCGAGGAGGACCGGCCGCTCTACACCATCGGGCCGATCCTGAACTTCCTGGACCGGCTCCCGGAGCACTTCATCGTGATGAACGGGGACGTGCTCACCGACCTCAACTACGCCGAGCTGCTGCAGCACCACATCGATTCGCGCGCGCCGCTCACCGTGGCCACGTACCAGCGCAACGTGAAGATCGATTTCGGCACCCTGGAGACCGACGGCAGCCAGATCGTGCGGTTCCAGGAGAAGCCCACGCTGCACTACCGCGTCAGCATGGGCGTCTACGCGATGTCGCGGAAGACGCTCGCGGGCTACCCGCGCAACGTCCCGTTCGGCTTCGACGACCTCGTCCTGGACCTGCTGGCCCGCGGCCAGAAACCGCGCGCGTACGAGTTCGACGGCTACTGGCTCGACATCGGCCGTCCCGAGGACTACGACGAGGCGAACCGCTCCTTCGAGGAGTTCCGGTCGATCCTGCTGCCGCCGGTGCGGCCCGTCTCGCGGGTGGGGTTCGCTTCGTGACCGGCGACGCGGGGAACGGCCGGCGGCCGTCCGCGCCGCGCGGCTGGAAGGTCGGGATCGTCGGGATGGGCTACGTCGGCCTCACGCTGGCCGCCGCCATGGCCCGCACCGGCCGCTACGAGGTGCACGGCGTCGACGTGCAGCCCGACGTCGTGGACAGCCTGTCGCGGGGGGAGCCGCACATCTACGAACCCGGTGTCGGCGAGGCGTTCGCCGAGCTCGTCGGGCAGCGGATCTTCGTGGGTCCGCAGCTGCCCGACGGCGGGGTCGACGCGGTCGTCATCTGCGTGTCCACCCCCGTCGACCCGGCGACGCACGAGCCGTACCTCGACAACCTCGTCGCGGCGGCCGAGCACGTCGCCGCGCGGTGCCGTCCCGGCACGCTCGTCGTGGTCCGCAGCACCGTCCCGGTGGGGGCGAGCCGCCGGTTCGTCCTCCCGCCGCTCGAGCGGGCGTGGGGCGCGGCGCGGCTCGTCATGGCCCCCGAGCGCACGATCCAGGGCCAGGCCCTCCGCGAGCTCGTCGAGCTGCCGCAGGTCATCGGCGGGATCGACCAGGAGAGCCTCGAGCTCGGCCTGGACCTCTTCCGCGGCCTGGTGCGGCAGCTGGTGCCGGTGTCGAGCCTCGAGACGGCCGAGCTGGTCAAGCTCGCGAACAACTGCCACACGGACGTCATCTACTCGTTCGGCAACGAGATCGCGATGCTCACCGAGCGGCTCGGGCTGGACCCGCTCGAGGTCATCAGGGCGACGAACCTCGACTACCCGCGCCCGGACCTCGCCCGCCCCGGGTACGTGGGCGGGGGATGCCTGTCCAAGGATCCGTACCTCATGCTCGCCGGGGCGCAGCGGTACGGCTACACCCCGCAGCTGATCAAGTCGGCCCGGGCGCTGAACGAGAGCCTGCCCGGGCACGTCGCGCGGCGGGTGGTGCGCCTGATGCCGGGCGGGGGCGGCGGCACGCTGGCCGTCCTCGGCTGGGCCTACAAGGGCTGGCCGCCCACCGACGACATGCGCGGTACCCCGATCGCGGCCATGATGCCGGTGTTCACCGCGGCCGGGATCAGGGTGCTCGGCCACGACCCGCGGGTGCGGGCCGAGGTCATCCGCGCCCACGGCGGCGAGCCCGTCGACCTCGCCGAGGGGTTCCGGGCCGCCGACGGCGTCCTGATCGTCACCGACCACCCGGACTACCGGGCGATCGACGTCTCCGCCGCGCTCGCCGGCTCGCGGGCCCGGTTCGTGTTCGACTCGTGGCGGGTCCTCGACGCCGACCGGGTGGCCGCGTGCGGGGTGCGCTACGCCGCCCTCGGCTTCGAGCGCCCGGACCCGGCGCGGGTGCCACCGAGCGGGGTGGTCGCATGAGGGCGCTCGTCCTGGGCGGGGCCGGCTTCATCGGGCTCCACCTCACGCGCCGGCTGCTCGAGACCGGGCGGTCGGTGACGATCGTCGACGACTTCTCCCGCGGCAGGCGCGACGTCGAGCTCGCCCGGCTCGACGTCCCGGTCGTCCACGCCGACCTCACCCGCCGGGAGGCCTACGAGGAGCTCCCGCACGGCTGGGACGAGGTCTACATGCTCGTGGCCGTCCTCGGCGTGCGGAACGTGGTGAACGACCCGGCGCGGGTGCTGCGGGTGAACACCGTCGCCGTGATGAACCTGCTCGACTGGATCGAGCCGGACGCGCTGCTGTTCTTCGCCTCGACGAGCGAGACCTACGCGGGCGGCGTCAACGCCGGCGTGGTGGGCGTCCCGACACCGGAGACCGCCCCGCTGATGGTCGAGGACGTCACCGCACCCCGGTCGACCTACGCGATCAGCAAGATGTGGGGCGAGGCCGCGGTCGTGCACACGGCGCGGGAGAAGGGCTTCCCGTTCGTGATCGGCCGCTTCCACAACGTCTACGGGCCGCGCGGGGGCACCGACCACGTCATCGGGGAGATGTCCGCGCGGGCGATCCGCCGGGAGAACCCGTTCCGCGTGTGGGGCGCCGACCAGGCGCGCGCGTTCTGCTACGTCGACGACGCGACCGAGGCCGTCGTCCGCCTGATGGGCACCGACGCGGCCTTCGGCGAGATCGTCCACATCGGCACCGACACCGAGACGATCATCGCCGACCTCGCCAAGCTCGTGCTCAGGGAGGCCGACTTCGCGCCGGAGCTGCAGGTGCTCCCGGCGCCGCCCGGCGCGGTCGCGCGGCGGGCGCCGGACCTCACGAAGCTGCGCGCGCTCACCGGCTTCGAGCCGCGGGTGCCGCTGGAGGAGGGCGTGCGCCGCACGTTCGCCTGGTACCGCGACTCGATGTAGGTCGGAGCAGGTCGGAGGGCGGGGTCGTGACGCGAACCGTCGTGATCGGGCAGGGCTACGTCGGGCTGCCGCTCGCGGTGCGGGCGGTCGAGGTCGGCCACGACGTGGTCGGCTACGACACCGACAAGCGCCGCGTGGAGCTGCTCCAGCGCGGCGAGTCGTTCATCGACGACGTCACCGACGCGCAGCTCGAGGCGATGCTCGCCACGGGCCGGTACCACCCCACCGCCGACGCGGCGGACCTCGCCGGGTTCGACGTCGCGGTCGTGTCGGTGCCGACCCCGCTGCGGGACCGGGTGCCGGACCTCAGCCACGTCGAGGCGGCCGCGGTCGACCTCGGTCGGTGCCTGCGGCCGGGCTGCTGCGTGGTGCTGGAGTCGACCACCTACCCCGGCACCACCGAGGACCTGTTCGTCCCGCTGCTGGAGGCGGGGAGCGGGTTGCGTGCCGGGCGGGACTTCCGCGTCGGCTACAGCCCCGAGCGCATCGACCCCGGCAACCCCACGTGGACGCTGCAGAACACGCCCAAGATCGTGTCCGGGGTGGACGAGCGGTCGCTGGAGGCCGTCGCCCGGTTCTACGAGGAGCTGGTCGAGAAGGTCGTGCGGGTCCGCGCGATCCGGGAGGCGGAGCTCGCCAAGCTGCTGGAGAACACGTTCCGGCACGTCAACATCGCGCTCGTCAACGAGCTCGCGATGTACTGCCACGGCCTCGGGATCGACGTCTGGTCGGTCCTCGACGCCGCGGCGACCAAGCCGTTCGGGTTCATGAAGTTCACCCCCGGCCCGGGCGTGGGCGGCCACTGCCTGCCGATCGACCCCTCCTACCTGCAGTGGCAGGTGCGGCGCGCCGTGGGGAGCAACTTCCGCTTCATCGACATCGCCAACGACATCAACGAGCACATGCCCGACTACGTGGTCTCGCGGGTGGCCGACCACCTCAACCGCAGGCAGCGGTCGGTCAACGGCAGCTCGATCCTGCTCGTCGGCCTCGCCTACAAGCGCAACTCGGGCGACGCCCGCGAGTCGCCCGCGCTCGAGGTCGCGCGCCGGCTCGCCGACCGCGGGGCGGTGCTCACCGCCGTGGACCCGCTGATCGACCCGCACCACGTGCCGTCGTTCGTCCGGCTCGTCCCGCTCACGGCCGAGAACGTCGAGCGCGCCGACGTGGTCGTGGTGCTCACCGACCACGACGCGCTCGACTGGGCGCTGCTCGAGCGGTGGGCCGACCGGGTGCTCGACACCCGCAACCGGCTCGGATCCGGAGCGGTCGACCGGCTGTGAGGCGGCGCCGGCCCGCCCGGTGCGGCCGCCGAAGGGGGGTCGTCTATCGTTTCCGCACGTGAGCGTGTGGGAGACGATCCTCTACTTCGCGGTGCCCGCGGTGGCGTTGTACGTGGGCATCGCGTTGCTGGTGATCGCACCGCGGATGGCGCGCAGGCCCCGCTACCGGGTGGGGCAGCCGTGGCCGCACGAGCCGGTGTGGTGGACGGCCAACCCGGAGGGTGCGCACCTGCCGCCGCCCGGCCACACCGACGGATCCGACGCCGAGCGCGGCCCCGTCCGCGCGGGAGCGCGTGCCCACGCCGAGCGAGGAGGCGCACGTGGCAGCTGGTGAGTCGCACCCGGGGAGCACCACCGACCACGGTGGCACCGGGACCGCCGTCGCCCACCCCGGCAGCGAGGACCTGCCGGTGGGTGCCGTCGTCACCGCGTCGGGCCGGATCTCCCGCGCCGAGGAGTTCCGCGAGCCGTCCCGGGCCGACCAGCCGTTCACGCCGGTCCAGATGGCCCGCCTCGACGAGGCTCTCACGCTCGCCAGCCGGGAGACCGGCCTGCGCTTCAGCATCTACATCGGCGACCTGGGGCCCGACCCGTCCGCGCGCGTGGCGGAGCTGCACGACCAGCTCGAGGGCTCCGACGAGGCCGTGCTCGTGGCGGTCAGCCCCGGGCAGCGGTTCGTCGAGGTGCTGAGCGGCGCCGAGGCCCGCACCCGGCTGCCCGACCGCGGCGCCAAGCTCGCCGTCATGAGCATGGTCGCCTCGTTCAAGGAGAGCGACCTGTTCGGCGGGCTCTTGAGCGGCCTGCGCATGCTCGCCGACCAGGCGGGCGGTCGTCGGCGCACGCACTGAGCCGCTCGTCGAGCGCGAAGCACCGGTTTCCCGACCGTTCGTCGCCGGGTACCCCACCCGGGCGCAGGACGCGACCGGTGACAGATCGACCGCAACCTCCGGGCTTGCCTCCAAGTTGGGGATGGTCGACCCCGTCGCCCGAGTCGCATACTGTGCGTCCACGGCCCCCTTCGGGCCACGGACAGACGAAGGGCAGGGACCTACATGGGTGACGCGGGACATTCAGCCGGCAACGGGCAGCGTCGCCGCCGGCCGGGCACCGCAGGCTCGTCCGTCCTGACGCCACCCACGGGAATGCCGGTCATCCCGGACCTGGAGAGCATCCTCCCCGAGCAGCGGCGCGGGCCCCGTCCGGTCCCTGCCGACCCGCCCCAGCCGCCCGCGCAGCGCACGGTGGCGAACCCGTGCACGTGCGGCCACGGGCCGGAGGCCCACGAGCACTACCGACCCGGCTCCGACTGCGGCGCGTGCGGCCGCAACGCCTGCCGCGAGTACCGGCCCGCCAACAGCGGCTGGCGCCGGCTCCTGCGCGGCCTCGGGCTCCGCGGCTGAGTGGGGGAGGTCTTCCCCGACCTCACCCGGGTCGACCTGGGTGAGGTCGGCTACGACGCCGCGATCGACGCGATGCGCGGCTGGGTCGCGGAGTGCCAGGCGGGCACCGCGGGCGACCGGCTGTTCCTGCTCTCCCACCCGCCGATCGTCACGTACGGGCCGCGCACCTCACCCGACGACCTCCCGCCGGCCGCGTCCGGGCTGCGGACGGTCGGGGTCGACCGCGGCGGGCAGGCCACCTACCACGGCCCGGGCCAGATCGTCGGCTACCTCGTGGCCAACGTGCGCGAGCGCGGCCCCGCCGACGTCGTCCGGTGGATGGAGCAGGGCATCATCGCCGCCCTCGACGCGCTCGGCTTCCCCGCGATCCGCAGGCAGACCCCGCCCGGCGGCCCCAGCCTCGTCGGCGTGTGGACCCCGGACCACCGCAAGGTCGCGTCGATCGGCTTGCGGATCCGGGGCGGGGTCAGCAGCCACGGCTTCGCCCTGAACGTCGACCCGGACATGACGGTGTTCGACCAGTTCGTCTCGTGCGGCCTGACCGACCCGATCACGTCCCTGCGCGTGCTCGCGGAGGAGCGCGGCGAGGAGCCGCCGAAGGAGCACGAGGTGCGCGACGCCCTCGCCGCGGCTCTCGGCGCGAGCTGAGGTCCGCTAGTCGAACGCCGGGTCCTCGGTGCGGGTGCGCTTCAGCTCGAAGAAGTGCGGGTAGGAGGCCAGCAGCCGGGCGCCGTCGAAGACGCGCCCCGCCTCCTCGCCGCGGGGGATGCGCGAGAGCACGGGGCCGAAGAACGCGACCCCGTCGACGTGGATGGTGGGGGTGCCGACGTCGAGCCCCACCGGGTCCATGCCGCGGTGGTGGCTCGCCCGCAGCTCCTCGTCGTACTCGGTGCTGTCGGCGGCCTCGGCGAGGGAGGCGGGCAGGCCGAGCTCGGCGAGCGCCTCCTTGATCACGACGTCGAAGTCCTTGTTGCCCTGGTTGTGGATGCGGGTGCCGAGGGCGGTGTAGAGCGGCTCGAGGATCTTCTCGCCCTCGGTGCGGGCGGCGGCGATCGCGACCCGGACCGGGCCCCACGCGCGGTCCATGAGCTCGCGGTACTGCTCGGGCAGGTCGCGGCCCTCGTTGAGCACGGCGAGGCTCATGACGTGCCAGTTGAGCTCGATGTCGCGGACCTCGCGGACCTCGAGCATCCAGCGCGAGGTGATCCACGCCCACGGGCACAACGGGTCGAACCAGAAGTCGACGCGGGTCTTGCCCTCTGCACCGGCCTGTGCGGCACTCGTCACGGCAGCTCCTCGGATCGGGTGATCGCTCTCCTCAGCACCAACCGCGGCGGGGCACCCGGCATTCCGTGACGTGCCCGATCTCGACGGCGCGCGGCGGACGCACGTGGTTGGATCGGCAGCCAGTCCGAGCTCACCCACCGATCCAGGAGTGCCGAGTCCGAATGGCCCCTCCCAACCTGACCCGCACCGACGCCGAGCGCCGGGCTGCGCTGCTGGAGGTCGTCGACTACGCCGTCGAGCTCGACCTGACCGACGGCGCCGGAAAGCCCGGCGACACGACGTTCGCCACCACCACGACCGTCCGCTTCCGCTGCACCGAGCCCGGCGCCGACAGCTGGATCGACTTCGTGGGCGCGGGGGTGGCGGAGGCCACGCTGAACGGCGTGCCGCTCGACGTGTCCGGCTACCGCGAGGAGGACGGGATCGCGCTGCCCGGGCTCGCCGCCGAGAACGAGGTGCGCGTGGTGGGCACCGGCCGGTACATGAACACCGGCGAGGGCCTGCACCGGTTCGTCGACCCGGTCGACGGGGCCGTCTACCTCTACTCGCAGTTCGAGACGGCCGACGCGAAGCGCATGTTCGCCTGCTTCGACCAGCCCGACCTCAAGGCCCGCTACACCCTCACGGTCACCGCCCCCGAGGGCTGGAAGGTCATCTCGAATGCGGTCGCGGAGAGCGTCGAGGGCGGGGTGCACCGGTTCGCCACCACCGAGGTCATGTCCACCTACCTGGTGGCGCTGATCGCCGGCCCGTACGCCGAGTGGCGCGACGAGCACGACGGCATCCCGCTGGGCATCTACTGCCGGGCCTCGCTCGCCGAGCACATGGACGCCGAGCGGCTGTTCACCGTGACCAAGCAGGGCTTCGACTTCTACCACCGCCACTTCGGCGTGCGGTACCCGTTCGGCAAGTACGACCAGCTCTTCGTGCCCGAGTTCAACGCGGGCGCCATGGAGAACGCGGGCGCGGTGACGTTCCTGGAGGACTACGTCTTCCGCTCCCGCGTCACCCGGTTCCTCTACGAGCGCCGCGCCGAGACCGTGCTGCACGAGATGGCGCACATGTGGTTCGGCGACCTCGTGACCATGCGCTGGTGGGACGACCTGTGGCTGAACGAGTCGTTCGCCACCTGGGCGTCGGTGCTCTGCCAGGCCGAGGCCACCGAGTACCGCAACGCGTGGACCACGTTCGCGAACGTGGAGAAGTCGTGGGCGTACCGGCAGGACCAGCTGCCCTCCACCCACCCCGTCGCCGCGGACATCCCGGACGTGCAGGCCGTCGAGGTGAACTTCGACGGCATCACCTACGCCAAGGGCGCGTCCGTGCTCAAGCAGCTCGTCGCCTACGTCGGGCTCGAGCCGTTCCTCGCGGGGCTGCGCGCCTACTTCCAGCGCCACGCGTGGGGCAACGCCACGTTCGACGACCTGATCGCGGCGCTCGAGGAGTCCTCGGGCCGCGACCTGTCCGACTGGGGAGCCCAGTGGCTGAAGACCACGGGCCTCAACCTGCTGCGCCCGTCGTTCGAGCTGGACGACGAGGGCCGGTTCACCCGGTTCGAGGTCGTGCAGGGCGGCGCGCGACCCGGCGCGGGCGAGCTGCGCACCCACCGGCTCGCGGTCGGCGTGTACGACGACCGCGACGGCAAGCTGGTGCGCACCCACCGCGTCGAGGTCGACGTCTCCGGCGAGCGCACCGAGGTCCCCGAGCTCGTCGGGGTGCCGGGCGGGAAGCTCGTGCTGGTCAACGACGACGACCTCACCTACTGCGCGCTGCGCCTCGACCCGGGTTCGCTCGCCACCCTCGTCGACCGCATCGGCGACATCGCCGAGCCGCTGCCCCGCACGCTGTGCTGGTCGGCCGCGTGGGAGATGACCCGCGAGGCCGAGCTGAAGGCCCGCGACTTCGTCGCGCTCGTCGCGGGCGGGTTCGGGGCCGAGACCGAGGTGGGCGTGGTGCAGCGGCTGCTCATGCAGGCGCAGACCGCGCTCGCCTCCTACGCCGACGAGCAGTGGGCCGCGGAGCGCGGCTGGACGCTGCTCGTCGACGCCCTGCTGTCCCGCCTGGACACCGCGCCCCCGGGCTCCGACGCCCAGCTGGCGGTCGTCAACGCGCTCACCGGCAGCGTGCTCTCCACCCCCGTGCTGGAGCGCATGCGCGGCTGGCTGGACGGCGTGGACGTCCCCGACGGCCTGACGGTGGACACCGACCTGCGCTGGCGGCTCCTGCACGCGCTCGTCGCGCACGGGCTGGCCCGGGAGCCCGAGATCGAGGCCGAGCTGGAGCGCGACCCCACCTCCACCGGCCGGCGGCAGGCCGAGCGCGCTCGCGCGCTGATCCCCACGGCGGAGGCCAAGGAGCGGGCCTGGACCCGCGCCGTGCGCGACGACGAGATCCCCAACGCCGTGCAGGAGGCCATCATCAGCGGCTTCTCCCACCCGGCGCAGCGAGGGCTCCTCGGCGGCTACGTGGAGCGCTACTTCGCCGAGGTGGCGGAGGTGTGGTCGCGGCGCACGAGCGAGCGCGCCCAGCAGGTGGTCGTGGGCCTGTTCCCGTCGTGGGCGGTGGACAAGTCGACGGTCGAGGCCGCCGACGCGTGGCTGGCCGACGAGTCCCACCCGCCGGCGCTGCGGCGGCTCGTCTCGGAGGGACGGGCGGGGATCGTCCGGGCGCTGGGGGCGCGGGAGTTCGACCGGTCGTAGGGGGCGGCTCAGCCCGTTCCGACGAGCGGCGCGTTGGTCGCAGAGGTTGTCGCAGAGGTTTCTGACGAACGCGCCGCTCGTCGGAAAGGAGGGAAGGCCTCCCACCCGTCCCGGGTGGGGTGGGTCAACCCGCCGAGGTCGACGCCTGGGCGACCGGGCCGCCCGACAGCACGCCGCCGACGTTGACCTGGGGGCTGACCTCCGCCTCGATGACGACGAGCGGCCCGTCGAGCAGCTCGGCGACCAGGCCTTCGCCGCCGAGCAACCCGGTCGGGCCGACCAGCCCCGCGACCAGCAGCGACAGCGGGCCCGCTGGTCGGGTGCGGAGGTCGGCGGTCCGCTCCTCGGTGATCGTGGCGTCGTCGCGGCCCGTGCCGCGGGGGTCGTCGGTGGTGTCGTCGGCGCTCGCCGCGGTCGGTGCGAGTGCGGCTGCGACGAGGTCGTCGGCCCGGAAGGTGTCGGTCGGTGGGTCGGTGAACCGCTGGGGCGGGCCGACCTCCTCGTGGTCGGTGGTCGTGGGCGCTGCCTGCGGGGTCTCCTCGGCCGCGGCCGCACAGGCTGCGCCGCTCGCGAGGGGCAGGGCCGCGAGCCCGGCCACCGCTGCCGCCCGCGCGAGGGCTCGTGCGCATGACACGGTGTGTGGTCCTTCTGGTCGCGGTGGATGGGCGGCGGCCCGCGCCCGGGCCGCCGCCCGGGGCGTCAGCCCTGGATGATCCCCGAGTTGGAGCGGTCGAGATCGACGTTGCCCTGCTGCACCGGGCCACCGGACAGGATTCCGCCGATGTTGAGCTGGGGGTCGGCCCCGAGCGTCGCGGCCACGAGGTCATCGGCCTGGAACGCGTCGAAGTCGCCGCAGCCGAACTGCTGGATGCCGTCGTTCGACGCGTCGACGCGCGAGTTCTGCTGGACGACCGGGCCGTCGCTGAGGATTCCGCCGAGGTTGAGCTGCGGGCCGACGTCGATGCCGAGGTCGGCCAGGCCACCGTCCTGGACCGCGAGGTGGTCGTCGCAGCCGCGGTCTCCCTTGTGGTGATCGCCGGCGTGTGCGAGCCCGGCCCCGGCGACGGTCAGGGGCAGCGCGAGTGCACCGACGGCGATGGCGCGACGGGCGGTGACGGCGGGGGTCTTCGGCTTGCGATGCACGGGTTCTCCTTCGAGTGACCAACCTGCCCGGCTGAGTAGCGGTATGTGATCAACCGGTGACGGAAAGCTATCAGTCGCCCACGCGGCTCCCTTGATCAGGGAGCGGCACGGCCGCTTTCGGTGGGCCGGTCAGCGCTCACCGTGGTCAGTTGATCACGCGAAGTAATACGCAGCGTGAACGACACGCCGGACTGGTGTCACGGTGAGTAGGCGAACCACGACGTCACGTCACCGCATCGGTGAGGTGGAAAACCGTGCAGATCACCACTGCGAAGCAACCCCTCGCCGGGCTCACGCATCAGTACCGGAATGCGAACCACCGCCCCGGCCGTGCTGACCTGGGCTTTCCTCGGTCTCCGTCGTGCGACCGCGGTCCCCGGCCACCTGGTCGTGGTCGGCTGCCGGGGCACGGTCGGGTGGGCGCCGGTCACCCCGAGGGGTTGCTGGGTGGCGATCAGTAGCGCGCGATGAGCGCGTCGCGCAGGACGCCGGTCTCCAGCTCCATCTCGCGCACCCGGTGCTTGACCAGGTCGCCGATGCTGACCATCCCGACCAGGCGACCGTCGTCGAGGACGGGCAGGTGCCGGTAGCGGCCCGCGGTCATCCGGGCCATCGCGTGGGCGACGGTCTCCTCGGGCTCGGCGGTCTGGACGTGGCTCGTCATCACCTCGCTGACGGGCATCGACAGCAGCGCGCCGCCGTGGCGGCGCAGGGCGCGGACGATGTCCCGCTCGGACACGATGCCCTTCATCGCGCCGTTCTCGTCGCAGACCAGCACGGCGCCGATCTCGAGCCTGCCGAGGCGTTCGACGACCTCCGCCACGGTCAGCCAGGGCAGCACGGAGTGGACGGTGGATCCCTTGGTGGCGAGGATGTCGGCGATCTTCATCTTCTCCCCTTCGCTGCGCCTGCGATGAGTCCGCGAAGCACTCGCCCGTGCCGCGCGATACCTCCATCGTGCTCCTGTGTGACGCGCGTCGCTCCCGTCAGCCGCGAGTCGTCACCGGAATGACGTGCGGTCCGTCCCCGATGCCTGATCTCGTGCGTCGAACGGTCGGTGATCGGGGGCGATCGGGCCGTTCAGGAGGCGAGTGCGTAGAGCGCGTCGCGCAGTTCGCGGTCCTCGTCGGCGGACCGCCGGACGGCGCGCAGGGCGAGCGGCGGGGGCGGGTCGCGCAGCGGTAGCGGCACGAGGGTGGCGTCGGCCGGCTCCCCGTCCGCGCCCAGGGGGCCCGTGCTCACCGGGCTCGGGCTGCTCGTCGCCGGCCCGGCGCTGCTCGCGGCGGTCCCGACCGCGCCGTACGCGGTGCTCGCCACCGGGCTGCTGCTGATCGGGGCGGGGGTGTCGCTCACGCTGCCCGCGCTCGTCACCGTCGTCGTCGCGGCCGCCCCTGCGGGCACCGCCGGGACCACGCGGACTGCGGAACGCCCTCCGGCAGGCGGGGGCGACCATCGGGGTCCGGCGTTCCTCTGTGCGGCGCCACGTCCGGCGCAGCGGCGCTGCTGTGGGTGCTTGATCGGCGGCATCGGTGACACGTTCGGAGCAGCCTCGCTCCCTCGAACGGGGAGCGGTACTGCCATGAGCGTGCCCTCAGCGCTCCTGGATACCCTTGCGGGCGATGAGCCCCGCATCCGACGACACCCCCGTCCGCATCGGCGGACGCTACCGGCTCGACGAGCGCATCGGCGCAGGAGCCATGGGTGCGGTGTGGCGAGCGACCGACGAGCTGCTCAACCGCACCGTCGCGGTGAAGGAGCTGCTCGCCGCCGCCGCGCCACCCACAGCGGCGGGCAACGACGCGCTCGAGGAGTCGCGGCAGCGTCTCCTGCGCGAGGGTCGGATCGGCGCGCGGATGCAGCACCCGCACGTCATCAGCATGTTCGACGTCGTGGTGCACGACGACCGGCCGTGGCTCGTGATGGAGTACCTGCCGTCGCGGTCGCTCGCGGCGATCCTGGCGGAGAAGGGCTCGCTGCCGCAGGAGGAGGTCGGCGCGATCGGGCGGCAGGTCGCCGACGCCCTGGCCGCCGCGCACGTGGCGGGGGTCACCCACCGGGACGTGAAGCCGGGCAACGTGCTGATCGCCGACGACGGGCGGGTCAAGCTCACCGACTTCGGCGTGTCCCGGGCCGTCGACGACGTGCAGCTCACCCGCACCGGCCTGATCGCGGGCACGCCGGCGTACCTGGCCCCGGAGGTGGCGCGCGGGCTCACGCCCACGGCGGCGTCCGACGTGTTCGCGCTCGGCGCCACCCTCTACGCCGCCGTCGAGGGCATCCCACCGTTCGGGCTGGACGACAACGCCTACGCCCTGCTGCACAAGGTCGCCACCGAGGAGGTGCGGCCGCCGAAGCAGGAGGGCCCGGTCGTCGACGTGATCATGCGGCTGTTGAGCCGCGCGCCCGAGGACCGGCCGTCCGCGGCCCAGGCCCGTGACGCGTTCGCCGCCGTCGCGGCGGGCGGGGACGCCGGGCTCGCCCCGCTCGCCGGGACGGGGGAGAAGAAGACCACCCCCGCCGCGCCACCGCCGGCCAAGGCGGGCCCGCCCACGCTGGCGGACGTGCCGCGCCCGGAGCAGCCCCGCCGGCGGAACCGCCGGACGGCGCTGCTGCTCGCGCTGCTCGCCGTGCTGGCGTTGGGCGCGGGCGGGGTCACGGCCGCCCTGACCAGCAGCAACGGTCCGGGGGACGCCGCGGCCGCCCAGCCCACCGAGCCGCCCGCGGCCACCGGCGCGCCCGCGGCGACCACGACGACCGCGCCGCCCCGGCCCACGTCCACCGCGGCCGCGCCCACGACCGCACCGACCACGGCGCCGACCACGGCGCCGACCACCGGGTCGACGGGGTCGTCGGTCCCGTCGTCGGACCCGGTGGCGTTCGTGCAGGACTACTACGCGCTGCTGCCCGACAACACCGACGCCGCGTGGCAGCTGCTCGGCGCCGAGGCGCGCAGCCGCTCGGGCGGGGAGGCCGGGTACGACCGCTTCTGGAGCGAGATCGCGGACGTGACCGTGCGGAACGTGCGCCGGACCGGCGACAACACCGTGGAGGGCACCGTCGTGTTCACCCGCCGCGACGGCAGCACGTCGAGCGAGCCGTACCGGTTCGTGATGGGCACCGGGCCGGACGGCCGGACGATCATGGAGTCGTTCAGCCGGCTGTGAGTCCGACGGTCACGCGGTCTGCTCGGACAGCCCCAGCAGGTGCCCGGTGACCCAGCGCACGACCTCGCGGACGAACACCACCCGGTTGTCCCGGCCGCGCACCTCGTGGCCCTCGTCCTCGAACAGCAGGAAGCCGGGGCTCGCGCCACGCTCGCGCAGGGCGTCCACCACCTGCTGGGCCTCGTCGACGGGGACGTTCGTGTCGTGGGCGCCGTGGACGACGAGCAGCGGGGCGGTGATGCGGTCGGCGCGGTGCAGCGGCGACAGCTCGCGCAGCAGCGCGGCGTCGGCGTGCGGGTCGCCGTACTTGGTGGTGGCCGCCGACGCGATCCACGGTTCGGTGCGCGCGTAGAACGTGGAGAAGTCGGCGATGCCGCACACGTCGACGCCGACGGCGAACAGGTCCGGGTACCAGGCGAGCGCCGCGAGGGTGAGGTAGCCGCCGTAGGAGCGGCCGGAGACCCCGATGCGGCCCGGGTCGGCGAGGCCGGCGGAGACGAGGAAGTCGACGGCCGCGCGCACGTCGGCGATGGCGGCGAAGCGCCGCTCGCCGTCGTCGGCGGTGGAGAACGTGCGCCCGTAGCCGGCCGAGCCGCGCACGTTCGGGGCGAACACGGCGACGCCCTCGGCGACCAGCGCCTGGAACAGCGGCTGGAACGTGGGCCGCTCCTGCGACTCGGGGCCGCCGTGCAGCCAGATCAACGTGGGCAGCGGGCCCAGCGCGCCGCTCGGGCGGAACAGCCAGCCGGAGAGGCGCAGCCCGTCCTCGGCGCGGAACTCGTGCAGCGTGGGCTCGACGAACGACACCCCGAACTGCTTGGCCGGGCGCAGCAGCGGGGTGGCGACCCCGTGCACGTCGAGGCCGATCCGCGACAGCCGCGGCGACACGGTCGGGCCCTCGTTCGCGACGATCAGGGCGGCGCCGTCGAGGGTGAACGCGAGGCCGGTGACGACGTCGCCGGGCACCGGGACCATCGGTTCGAGCAGGCCGGAGCGCAGGTCGAGCAGCTCCACCTCGCTGCGCCCGTCGACGTTCCAGGACAGCGCGGCGCGCACGCCCGCCGGGTCGAGCGCGACCAGGTCGAGGTCGTCGTCGGGGCGCTCGGCGATCGGGTAGACGGTGGACACGCCGCTGGTGCCGCGCAGTGTGACGGCGAGCAGCGCGGGCCGCTCGCGTCCCGCGTCGGTGTGCACGTACAGCTGGCGGCCGGTGACGCCGAAGCGCGCGTCGGCCACGTTGGCGCCGCCGGGCAGGAGCTCGGTGCGCCGCCCGGTGCGCAGGTCCACGAGCTCGAGGCGGCGGGCCCCGCGCGGGCCGAGCCGCACGACCGCCCGCCTGCCGTCGCCGCTCACCGCGCAGACGCGGGCGGCCGGGCCGGAGGCGAGCACGGTGGACGTACCGTCGCGCAGGTCGACCAGGCAGGCCTGCCCGTCGCCGGAGCCCTCGGCGTAGATCGTGATGCCGAGCTGGCGGCCCGTGGGGGACCACACCCCGAGGGTGGCGGCCGCCGCGCCGGGCGCGAGGTCGCGCACCTCGCTCCCGTCGGGGGAGACCACCTGCACGCGGGTGCGCTCACCCCCGTTCGGGGCGACCTGGCAGGCGATCCAGAGGCCGTCGGGGGACCAGCACATGGCCTCGACGTCGCCGTCGGTCGGCAGCGGGCGGTCGGGCTCGACCACCTCCTTGCCCGCGGCGGGCAGCGGCGCGACCCAGGCGTGCGGCCTGCCGTCGCGGTCGGAGATCCAGGCCAGCAGGGTGCCGTCGGGGGACGGGGCGGGATCGGAGTAGCGCGTCGGGTACAGCCCGGGCGCGTCGGTGCCCCCGCCGAGGCGCGCCAGCCGTCGCTCGGTGAACCCCACGTGCTCCATCCCCTACAGCCCCCTCTCCTGCAGCCACATCTCCAACAGCGCCACCTGCCACAACGCGTTGGAGCCCAGGTTCGTTCTCTTCGTGTTCGGATCGGCCAGCATGGCGTCGATCCAGTCCCGGCGGACGATCCCCCGAGCCTTCGCCACCGGGTCCGTGACGGCGTCGCGCACCCGGTCCAGGAACGGCCCTTCCAGGTGCCGGATCGCCGGAACCGGAAAATACCCCTTGGGCCGGTCGATGACGGCATCCGGGACGACCCCGCGCGCCGCGTCCTTCAGCACACCCTTGCCGCCGTGGGCCAGCTTGAGCTCCGGCGGGCACGCCGCCACCAGCTCCACCAGCTCGTGGTCGAGGAACGGCACCCGCGCCTCGAGCCCCCACGCCATGGTCATGTTGTCGACCCGTTTCACCGGGTCGTCCACCAGCATGACGGTCGAGTCCAGCCGCAGGGCGGCGTCGAGCGTCTCGTCGGCGCCGGGCGCGGCGAAGTGCTCGGCGATGAACGCCCGGCTGGGGTCGTGGTCGAGCAGCCACTCCGGTTCGAGGATCTCGGCCAGCTCGGCGTGCGGGCGGTCGGTGAACACCGCGGCGTACGCCTCGGGCCCGCGCTCGCGCGGCACGCCGGCGAGCGGCGGGTACCAGTCGTAGCCGGCGAGCACCTCGTCGGCGCCCTGGCCGGACTGCACGACGGTGACCGACTTCGACACGTCCTCGGCGAGCAGGTGGAACGCGACGCAGTCGTGGCTCACCATCGGCTCGGCCATCGCCCCGATCGCGGCGTCGACGGCGGGCAGCATCCGGGCCGGGTCGATGAGGATCTTGTGGTGGTCGGTGGCGAACTCGCGGGCGATGAGGTCGGAGTAGGCGAACTCGTCGCCCGACTCGCCCGCCGTGGCGGGGAAGCCGACGCTGAACGTGGCGAGCCCGGTCTGGCCCTCCTGGGCCAGCAGCGCCACCACCAGCGAGGAGTCCAGCCCGCCGGACAGCAGCACGCCCACCGGGACGTCGGCGACCATCCGCCGCCGCACCGCGACCCGCAGCGCCTCCAGCACGGCGTCGCTCCAGTCGCGGGCGCCCATGCCGGCGTGGTCGGGGCGGCGGACGTGCTCGGGCCGCCAGTACCCGCGGTCGCGGGTCGTGCCGTCCGGGGAGACGGTGCGGATCGTGGCGGGCGGGACCTTCCGCACGCCGGCGAGGATCGTGCGCGGCGCCGGGACGACCGAGTGGAACGTCATGTAGTGGTGCAGGGCGACCGGGTCGATCGCCGTGTCGACCCCGCCGCCCGCGAGCAGCGCGGGCAGCGACGAGGCGAACCGCAGCCGCCCGGGCGACTCGGTGACGTAGAGCGGTTTGATGCCCAGCCGGTCGCGGGCGAGCGTCAGCACGCCGGTGTCGCGCTCGACGACCCCGAAGGCGAACATCCCCAGGAACCGCTCCACGCACGACGGGCCCCAGCGGTGGAACGCCTTGAGCAGCACCTCGGTGTCGGAGGTGGAGAAGAACCGGTACCCCGCGGCCTCGAGCTCGGCGCGCAGCTCGCGGTAGTTGTAGATCAGCCCGTTGAACACGGCGGCGAGCCCCAGCTCGGGGTCGACCATCGGCTGCGCGCCGCGTTCGGACAGGTCGAGGATCTTCAGCCGCCGGTGCCCGAGCGCGACGGCGCCCGAGGCGTGCACCCCCGACCCGTCGGGCCCGCGCCGGTGCATCTGTCCGGTGATCCGTGCGACCGCCGCGACGTCCGGCTCGGAGCCGTCGAACCGGATCTCGCCGGCGATACCGCACATGCCCGTCCTCCGCTCCTCGCCGTCGAGTGGACGACGCCGCAGGCGGTGCGCGCAAGCGGTGGCGTGTTTCGGGTTCGTGTCGGGTGCCCGTGGTGTGATCAGCCCATGACGGATCCGACGATCGGCGTGACCTTCCGCCCGCAGTCCCCGCCCGAAGCGCTGCGCGACGTGGCGCTGGCGGCGGAGGCGGCGGGAGTCGCCCAGCTGTGGCTGTGGGAGGACTGCTTCTGCGAGGGCGGCCTCACCTCCGCGACGGCCGCGCTGGCCGCCACGGAGCGGCTGCACGTCGCCGTCGGGCTGCTGCCGGTGCCGCTGCGCAACCCCGCGCTCGCCGCGATGGAGATCGCCACCGTCGCCCGCATGTTCCCGGGCCGGTTCCTCCCCGGGCTCGGCCACGGCGTGCTCGAGTGGATGGAGCAGGTCGGGGCGCGGGCCGCCTCGCCCCTGACGCTGCTGCGCGAGTACACCGCCGCGGTGCGCGACCTGCTGCACGGCCGCACCGTCGACGTCGAGGGCCGTTACGTGCGGCTGCGCGAGGTGGCCCTCGACTGGCCGCCCGAGCCCCCGCCGCCGCTGCTCGTCGGCGGGCGCGGCCCGAAGACGGTCGCGCTGGCCGGTGAGCTCGCCGACGGCGTCATCCTCGACTCCGCGCTGAGCCTCGACCAGATCCGCGAGGGCGTGGCCAACGCCGCCGCCGGGCGCGCGGCCGCGGGGCGGGCGGCCGAGCCGTTCGACACGGTCGTGTTCGTCGAGGTCGACCCGGGGGCCGACGACCTGGAGGCCCGCATCGACTCGGCGATCACCACGCTGGCCGGGATCGGGGCGGACACGGTGGTCTTCCATCCCACGGGGCAGGCGCCCGACCCGTTGCCGCTCATCGCGTCCTGCGCGAAGCGGGAGTGACCGCCCCCGGCGTCAGCGCAGCACCCACGTGTCCTTCGCGCCGCCGCCCCGCGACGAGTTGACGATCATGCTCCCGGCCGGGGCGACGCGGCTCAGCGCGGCCGGGGCCACGTCGACCCCCGTGCGCTCGCCCACGCGGGACTGGAACACGAAGGCGCGCAGGTCCACCGCGCGCGGCTCCAGCCGGTCGCCCGCGAACGTGGGGTGGGTGGACAGGTGCACGAGGTCCTGCGCCACCCACGCCGCCGGGTTGCGGCGCACCGCGTCGGCCACCGCGGCGAGCTCGGCCCGGTCGGCGTGCGGGCCGATCACGATGCCGCTGCCGCCGTAGCCGTCGACCGGTTTGAGCACGAGTTCTCCGAGGCGGTCGAGCACCTCCTCCCGCCGGTCCGGGTCGACGCACGGGTAGGTGGGGACGTTGTCGAGCACCGGGTCCTCGCCCAGGTAGTACCGGATCATCTCGGGCACGTAGGCGTAGACCAGCTTGTCGTCGGCGACGCCGTTGCCCAGCGCGTTGAGCACGGCGACGGTGCCCCGGGCGACCGCGCCCGCGATCGCCCGCCCGATCGGGCGCAGGTCGGCGCCGGTGGCGGTGAGCAGCTCCTTCTCGTCGAGCCGGCGGTACAGCGCGGCGAGCCTGCGCCGGGCGCCGGTGCTGACGAGGTAGACACCGTCCTCGGTGACCTGCAGGTCCCGCGGGGTCACCAGCGGCACGTCCATCCGGTCGGCGAGGAGGCGGTGCTCGAAGTACGCCGAGTCGGACGGCCCCGCCGACAGCAGCGCGACCTCGTCGTGGCCCGGCGCGTCCGGCTCGGTGGCCGAGAGCAGGGCCGAGCGCAGCATGCCGGGGACCCCCTCCAGCCCCACGACGCCCGCAGGGGGTTCGAGGTCGGGCATGGCGCTGCGGATCAGCCGCCTGCTGATCAGCGCGTAGCCGATGCCGGAGGGCACCCGCAGGTTGTCCTCCAGCACGAGCCAGTGGTCGGCGCGGTCGCGCACGAGGTCGATGCCCGCGACCGCGATGCGCACCGCGCCGGACGGCACGAGCTTTCCCAGGCGGCTCCAGCCGGGCGCGTCCTCCACCACGCGGGCGGGCACCACGCCGTCGGCGACGATCGAGCGCGACCCGTACACGTCGCGGACGAAGGCCTCCAGTGCGCGGACCCGCTGCGCGAGCCCGGTCGTGAGGTGCTCCCAGTCCTCCGAGGTGATGATCCGGGGGACGAGGTCGAGCGGGAAGAGCCGGTCGGCGTCGCCGTCGCCGACCCGGAACGTGACGCCCCGGGCCTGCTGCTCGGTGCGTACCGCGGACTCCGCGGCGCGCATGCCGCGCGGCCCGAGCCGGTCGAGGGTGCGGAACATCCACCCGTAGTGCGGCAGCACGGTGCCGCCCGCGCTCACCGCCTCGTCGTAGGACGAACTGGCGCCTGCGGGCTCGTGGTAGCCGACGAGCAGCGCGGGCGTGCTCGGCACGGTGGCGGGCGGTTCGGTGCGCAGCGCGCGGCCCTGGGTGGCGGCGAGCAGCACGTCCACGACGTCGGTGAGCTCGCCCCGGCGGCCGTACGCGCGGCGCTGGCGGGCCGCGGCGCTGCCGCGCGACAGCGCCGCCTGCGACAGCTCGAGCACCTGCTCCCAGTCGCCCAGCTCCTCCAGCTGCGGGCGCAGCTGGTCGACGAGCTGGCCGATCAGGATCGGGGGCGCGACGAGGGAGGGCCCGACGAGGTCGACGAGGTCGCCCTCCAGGCCGGAGCGCGCCGCCCGCCACGACGCCGCACGCAGCAGCTCGTGGCGCACCTCGGGCAGCGGCGCGCCCTCGGCCGCCTCGGCGCGGGCCTTGCCGACCAGCGCACGGAACAGCCCGGCGATGAGCACGACGTCGTCGACGTCCGGGCAGGCGTCGCACACCCGCAGCTCGACGGTGGGCAGGTGGGCGCTCGGCCGGATGTCGAAGTAGACCATCCCGGGGTCGCTGATCGTGCCGGACGCGATGAGGTCGGCCACCAGCGCGTCGTAGTCGGCCGCCGTCTCGACGTGGGCGGGCGGGCCCGCGGTGGGCCAGCGCGACCACACCACGGACCGGAAGCTCGCGTAGCCGGTGTCGCGGCCGTTCCAGTACGGCGAGCTCGCCGAGATCGCCAGCAGCACCGGCAGGTACGGCGCGATCCGGCGCACGACCTGCACCGCGAGGTCGCGGTCGGGCACGTCCACGTGCACCTGCGCGCCGCAGATGTGCTGCTCGCGCACGAGCATCTGGTACTCGTGCTGCATCTTCTCGTAGCGCGCCCCGGCCGAGATGGCGTCGCCGTGCAGCTCGGCGAGCGGCACCGTGCCCGCGGCGACGACGCCGAGCCCGAGCGGTTCGGCGACGGCCTCGAGGCGGGCGCGCAGCCGCGTGATGTGCCCGCGCAGCTCGTCGAGCGTGCCGCACACCGGCGTGTTCGTCTCGACGAGCGAGCGCTGCAGCTCGGGCGCGAACTCCGAGCCGTCGAGCTGGGCGAGCAGCGCGTCGACCTCCGGTTCGGCCCGGCGGGACTCGAGCCCGACGACGTGGAACTCCTCCTCGACGCCGAGCAGCGGCACGTCACTCATGGGTGTGACGCTGCCACACCGATGTGACGCGCGTGTCGCTCGAACGTCACACCGTCCGGGTGGTGCTACGCCGAAGCCGGCTCCTCCTCGGCGAACTGCATCTCCGGGGGCGGGACGCGGAACCCGCGCGTCAGCACGGCGAGGTAGGCGACGCCGAGGCCCAGCCAGACCATCCCCAGGGTGATGGCGGTGCCGTCGAGGCTCGTCAGGAGCCAGATGTCGATGGCGGCGCCGATCGCGGGCACCACGACGTGGCCCAGCACCGGCGGCCGCTCGCCCCGGCTGCGCAGGTAGCGGGCGATGACGCTCAGGTTGACGAACGTGAAGGCGGTGAACGCGCCGAAGTTGATGAACGAGGTCGAGGTGCTCACGCTCATGGCGAGCGCCCCGAGCCCGACGACCCCGGATGCGGCGATGCCGAAGGCGGGCGTGTGGAACCGCGGGTGGACGTAGGCGAAGAGCTTCTTCGGCAGCACCGAGTCCCGGCCCATGGCGAACAGCAGCCGCGCGACGCTGGCCTGGGCCGAAAGCCCCGAGGCGAACTGCGCCACCACGAGCCCGGCCAGGAACACCGCGCCGAAGAGGTTGCCGCCGATGAGCGTCGCGATGTCGAACGCCGCCGACGAGGAGTCGGCGAACACCGCGCCCGGGTGCACCAGCTGCGTGGTGTAGGCGACGAGGACGAAGATCCCGCCGCCGATCAGCGCGATCAGCAGGATGGCGCGGGGGATCGTCCGGCGCGGGTCGGTGGTCTCCTCGGTCAGGGTGGTGACCGCGTCGAAGCCCAGGAACGAGTAGGCCGCGATGGCCGCGCCCGCGGCGACCCCGGCCCACGTCGTGGCGTCGTTCACGAACGGCGTCGCCGACACGAGCCCGCCCGCCCCGGACGCGCCTGCGACGTGGGCGAGCGAGAGCAGGACGAAGAAGGCGAGCACCAGGAGCTGGAACGTCATGAGCAGGTTGTTCGCCGTCTTCGCGACGCGGATGCCCAACACGTTGAGCAGGGTCGTGAGCGCGATGAAGCCGATGATCCACACGGCGAACGGGACGCCGGGGAACTGCGCGGAGAGGTAGGCGCCGCCGATCAGCCAGATCACCATCGGCAGGAAGAAGTAGTCGAGCAGGACGGCCCACCCGACGAGGAACCCGATGCGGGAGCCGATCGCCTGCCGCACGTAGGTGTACGCCGAGCCGGCGACCGGGTACGTCCGCGCCATCCGGCCGTAGCTGTAGGCGGTGAACAGCATCGCGACCAGGGCCAGCAGGTAGGCCGACGGGGCCGCGCCCGCGGTCGCCTCGGCCACGATGCCGAAGATCCCGAGGACGATCAGCGGGGTCATGTAGGCCAGGCCGAACAACACGACCGGGCCGAGCGTGAGCGTTCGGGTCAGGGCTGGTGGCTGCGTCGCCATGGCTGCTCTCCTGGGGGTCAGGCCGGTGTCGCGTCGGGGCCGTCGGGGCGCCACCGCGCCGGGTCGATGCGGCCGTCGTAGAGCGGGAGGTCGAGCGGGTCGTCGGCGTCGGTGAACTGCGACCACATCCGGTTGAGGCCCGCCGTGCCGTAGGTGCGCACCCGGGTGACCGCGTCGAGGTCGAGCACGTCGGTGAGCACGGTCTCCTCCGCGCCGCTCGCCTCGACCCGGACGAGCCCCTCCGGGTCGACGACCAGGCTCTTGCCGACGCCGGCGGGCGCCGCGGCGTTGACGGAGAGGACGTAGACCTGGTTGACGATCGCGTTGGCCCGGGCGAGCACGAGCTCCTGGGCGCGGTCCGAGGTGGTGGTCAGCACCGGGTTCACGATCACCTCGGCGCCCATCCAGGCCAGGTGCCGCGCCACCTCGGGGAACCAGGCGTCGTAGCAGATGGAGAACCCGAGCCGGCCCGCATCCGGGACGTCGAACACGACGAACCGGTCGCCCGGCCGGTAGGGCTCGTACGGGCGCCACGGGAAGACCTTGCGGTACCAGGCCGCGAGGCGCCCGTCCGGCGAGAAGGCGAGCGCGGTGTTGTACAGCTCGCCGTTCTCGCCGCGTTCGCACACGCTGCCGGGCAGCAGCCAGACGCCGAGGTCCCCCGCGAGCTCGGCCAGCTGCTTGCCGCGCGGGCCGTGCAGCGGCTCGGCCGCCGCCTGCAGCTGTTCGAGCCGCTCGGCGGGCCGCCCGCGGGTGCCGCACAGGTGCAGCTCCGGGTAGGCGATCAGCCGGGTCTGCGGGGCGGCGGCGACGTGCGCCTCGACGGCGGCGGCGAACCCGTCGATCGGGGCGGCCGCCTGCTGCGGTGCCGCCTGCACCAGCTGGACGGGCAGGGGACGAGGCACGGGGCGAAATTTAGTGCAAAGTGAACACTTAAGCAATAGTGCTCAGACTGACCTGTTTTCCGGATCGGGCTACCGTGCTGGCATGCCGTCCGCCGACGCCGCCGACGACGAGGCCACCGCCCGGCCGCAGGCGAACGCCGGCCTGCCCGCGAGCCTCGCGGCCCCGGCCCTGGCCGGCATCCGGCGGCTCACCGCGTTCGACACGGTGCGGGTGCGCATCGCCCTCGCCGTGGAGCTGGGGCTGCTCGCGCCCGGGGAGCGGCTGCCGCCGACCGGCGACATCGCCGCGGCCCTCGACGTCGGCGAGATGACCGTGCGCAGGGCGCTCGTCTCCCTCTGCAAGGACGGCGTCCTCGAGCGGCGGCGGGGCCGGACCGGGGGCACCCTCGTCGCCCCGAACCCGCGGCGCGGGTCGGTCGCCGAGGTCGCGGCGTACCGGGACGCGGCGGGCGAGGTGCACGAGCTGATCGACCGGCGGGTCCTGCTCGAGTGCGGCGCCGCCCACCTGGCCGCGACGCGCGCGGGCCCGGCCGAGGTCGAGCGGATGCGCGAGCTCGTCGAGGGCATGGACCGGGTCGGCTCGTGGGCCGACTTCCACCGGCTCGACGAGCAGTTCCACCTGACCCTCGCCGCGGCGAGCGGCCTCGCCTCCGCCGTCGAGGGGTACGGGGCGACGCTGCGGGAGCTCTACCGGTACTACCTGCCCTACCCGCTCGAGTACCTCCGCGAGTCGAACGCCGAGCACCGCGCGCTGGTCGAGGCCGTGGCCGGGCGCGACCCGATCGCCGCGGCCGACGTGGCCCGCCGCCACGTCGAGGTCCTGCACGAGACGATGTTCGTCGGCCTGATGGACCGGCGGGGCGAGTAGCGGCTCAGCCGTAGGCGGCGTCGAAGAACGCGAGCTCCAGGTCGACGGCGCGGACGAACAGCTCCCGCACCCGGTCCCGGTGCGCCTGGGCGAGGTCGGCGCACACGCGGTCGAACTCGGCGCGCAGGAAATCCACCCACGCGGTGAAGGCCCGCCCGCTGTGCAGGGCGATCCACTCCGCCTGGATCGGCTCGTCCGGCGGCTCGTGGTCCGGGCGCGTGGCCCACTCCAGGTACAGCCACTCGGCGACCAGCAGCACCCCGAGGCACGACGCGTAGTCCGCGCTGCGGCGCGCGGTGTCCATCAGCTCGATGAACTCCCGCGTGGGCGGCAGCAGCGGGGGTTCGGTGCGGTCGGCGAGCGGGACGTCGAGGGTGTCGAAGGCGCGGGCGAAGAAGTCGTTCTCCGGCCCGGCGACGATCCCGAGCTGGCGGGCGTGCACGACGCGCGCGTCGGCGCGATCGGCCGTGGCGACGGCCGCGCCCATCAGCGCGAGGAACGCGTCGACGAACTGGTGGTCCTGCACGAGGTAGGTCGTGAGCACCTCGGTGTCGACCGCGCCGCGCCAGATCTCGTCGACGAACCGGTGCCCGACGGCGGCGTCCCACGTGGGGGCGGTCTGCTCCCGCAACTGCGCTGAGAACGTCACGGTGACAGAACCTACTGCCACCGGACGCCGGGGTAGGGGGAGCGGCGGGCGGCTTCCTCGACCGGCAGCGACCCGGAGGCGACCGCGGCGTGCAGCGCCGCCACCTCGGCCAGCTCGGCGCGCTGCGCCGCGACGAAGGCGGGGTCGACCGGGTCGCCGTGGCCGGGCACGACCGTGCGCGGGCCCAGGGCGAGCAGCGCGTCGAGGGTGGCGGGCCACTCGGCGACCACCGCGTCCTCGAAATCCGGCGGGGCGCCCTGCTCGACGAGGTCGCCCGCGAACGCGACGCCCGCGTCCGGCACCGTGACCACCAGGTCGTGGTCGGTGTGGCCGCGGCCGAGGTGGCGCAGCTCGACCGCGCGTCCGCCGAGGTCGAGCGCCGCGGGGGCGTCGGCGTCGGGAAGCGGCGGTTCGGTCGCGGCGAGCGCGTCGGCGGTGGCCGCGTCGCCGCGGTCGCGGTAGTACGCGCTCCAGCGCGCCCGCTGCTCGGGCGCGGTGGCGGCGAGGACCTCCCGGCAGCGGGGCAGGGCGTGCACGGGGGCGGGGGCGAAGGCGGCGGTGCCGAAGCAGTGGTCGAAGTGTGCGTGGGTGATCGCGACGACCAGCGGCAGCCGCGTGATCTCGCGGACCGCCGCGGCGAGCTCGGCGCCCTGGCGGGCGTCCCCGCGGGTGTCGACGACGAGCGCGCGCTCGGCCCCGAGCACCAGACCGGTCGTGAGGTCGAGCTCGGCGTGCCTGCGGGCGAGCACGCCGTCGCCGACCTCGACCCAGCGCCCGTCCATCAACCGGCCCGCAGGAAGCCGTCGTGCAGGCGGGGGACCGCGGCGCTCACGTCGAGGTCGGCGGCGAGCTCCACGTCGGCGGCGAAGCCGTCGGCGCGCAGCTCACGGCCCGAGCTCGTGGCGGCGAGCACGGCGGGAAGGCCCCGGTCGCGCGCGGCGGTGAACTGCGCGACCGCCAGCTCGGCCTCGGGGGAGCGGTCCGGCAGCGCGGCGGCGATGGCGCCTGCGCCGAGCGCGTCCTCCGCGGCGACGCGCATGGTGTCGTCCGGCCACCGCTCGCCCGCCGGGACGATCCCGATCGGGCCTCCGACGGCCTCGGCCGCGGCCGCCACGGCGGAGGCGTTGCGCAGGCAGCCCGCGAGCAGCACCGCGCCGGTGGCGGCGACGGCGGCGCAGAGCGTCGCGCCGTTGGGTGAGGGCAGCGCGAGCCGGGTGCCCGCGGGCAGCCCGGTGAGGGACGCGGGCGAGAGCGACGGCCCGGTGCTGCGCCGCGGTCCGGCGCGGACGACGCCCGGCGGGACGGGCCGGCGCGAGTCGGACGCGCGCAGCGGCAGCACCGCCGCCCCGCGGCCCGCGGCGACGTCGACGGCGGTGGAGAACGACAGCACGTCGACGACGATCACGACGGCGCACTCGGCTGTGAGCAGCGCGGCGCCCTCGCGGCCCCATTCGAGGCGGACCCGGTGGTCGAGCTGGCGGTGTTCTGCTCGGACGGCCACGCCGGGCACGGTACTGCGCCGGACGATCTTCGGCGAAGGCACTGACGGTAGCCGCCCGGCCCCAGTAGCGTGATCGGCGTGAAGGTCCGCATCGGCATCGGGTCGGTTCCACTCGCCGGCGGGCCGGGACCCGGCCCCGAGCTGGTCGAGCTCGTCGACGAGCTGGAGGCGCGGCGGATCGACTCGCTGTGGCTGGCCGACCAGGCCTCCGCCCCGGGGATCGACCCGCTGGTCGGGATGGGCTTCGCGGTGTCGCGCACCCGGCAGCTCAAGGCCGGCACCGGCGTGGTCGTGCTGCCGGGCCGCAACCCGGCCCTGGTCGCCGCCCAGCTCGCGTCGCTCACCGCCCTCGCCCCGCGGCGCATCCTGCCCGCGTTCGGCGTGCGGTCCGCGCTCGCGGCGGAGCGGCAGCTCTTCCCGGCCCCGGACGGCGACCGCGCGGCCCTGTTCGACGAGGCGCTCACGGTGGTGCGCCGGCTGCTGTCGGAGCAGAGCGTCACCCACCACGGCCGGTTCTTCCACCTCGACGACGCGTCGGTGGCGCCGCTGCCGCCCCGGCCCCCGGACATCTGGCTGGGCGGGCGCGTCCCGGCCGCGCTGCGGCGGGTCGGCCGGCTCGCCGACGGCTGGCTGGGCAGCTTCGTCACCCCGCGGGAGGCGGGGGCCGCGCGGGCCGCGATCGAGCGGGCGGCCGCCGAGGCGGGCCGCGAGATCGAGGACGACCACTACGGGACCAACATCGCGGTCGCGCTCCCCGACGCGTCCGAGGCCGAGGTCGCCGCGGCCCGGGAACGCGCCGCCCGCCGCAGGCCGGACCTCGACCCCGCCGTCGCGGTGCCGCACGGCTGGGCGGAGGCGCGCGAGCTGGTGCGCCGGTTCGTCGACGAGGGCATCACGAAGTTCGTGGTGCGCCCGGCCACCCCGGTGACCGCGTGGGCCGGTTTCCTCGACCGGTTCGCAGACGAGCTCCGACCGGTGGAGGACGAGCTCAGCGACGAATGAATACCGAGGTCGGGCAGGGATAGACCACCGGCTGGTGACAGCGGCCGACCGCCCCGGGTTGGCTCGACCGCGTGGATCACCGCCTGCGCCCGACGCCCCTGGCCGAGCGCGCGCTCGCGCCCGACCTCGCCCGCGGCGTGATGCTGCTGTTCATCGCGGTCGCCAACACCCACTACTTCGTGCGCGGCGAGCGCTACCTCGCCGGCTTCCCGCTGGACGTCCCGACGCTCGACGCCGCGGTGGCGGGGGTCGTCGCCACGCTCGTGGACGGGCGGGCGTTCCCGCTGTTCAGCCTGCTGTTCGGGTACGGGGTGGCGCAGCTCGCCCGCAGGCACCTGGCGGCGGGGGCGCCGTGGCGGCAGGTCGGGAGGCTGCTGCGGCGGCGCGGCCTGTGGATGGTGCCGATCGGCTTCCTGCACTGCGTGCTGCTCTACGTGGGCGACATCGTCGCCGCCTACGGGCTGCTCTCGGTGCTGTTCGCGGGGGCGGTGCGCTGGCGGGCGTGGGTGCCGCTCACGCTCGCCGGGCTCGTCCTCGCCCTGATCGCGTTCCCGGGGGAGGCCGATCCGACGCTGGAGGACGCCCCGGACCAGTACCTGTTGCCGCCGGACCCGGTCACGGCGGTCCTGGTGCGGGCCACGGTGTGGCCGATGCTCGTGCCGCTGCTCACCGTCGGGCTGCTCGCGCCGTTCCTGCTCGGCGTCCTGGCCGCGCGCAGGCGGCTGCTGGAGGAGCCGGAGCGACACCGGGGGCTGCTCGCCGTGGTGGCGGTCGTCGGGATCGGGGCCGCGGTCGCCGGCGGGCTGCCGCTCGGCCTCACCGTGGCCGGCGTGCTCCCCCTGGGCCCCGACATCGGCCTGCTCGACACCCTGCACGACGCCACCGGCTACCTCGGCGGCCCCGGCTACGCCGCGGCGCTCGCCCTGCTGGCGGCGCGGCTCGGACAGCGGCGGGGCGCGGTGACGCGCGCCGTCGCGGCGGTGGGGCAGCGCTCGCTGACCTGCTACCTGTGCCAGTCCGTGGTGTGGACGCTCGCCTTCGCCCCGTACACGCTCGACCTGGGCGACGACCTCGGTGTGGCGGCGACGGCCGCGCTGGCGGCCGGCACGTGGCTGGCGACGGTGGGCCTGGCCGAGCTGATGCGCAGGCGGGGCATGCGCGGCCCCGCGGAGGTCCTGCTGCGCCGCCTGACCTACGGCCGCGTTCCGACGAACGGCGCGCTGGTCGGATGGGTTCCGACGAACGCGCCGCTCGTCGGAAGGGGTCAGCGGATGCGGCGGCCCATCTCCGCGCAGTCGTAGCCGCCCAGCGCGGTCACCTCCGCCCGGAACGACTCGCGGTCCAGCAGGTCCCACAGCGGCGCGAGCAGCGGGTCGTCGACGGTCTCGGCGCGCAGGACCAGGTCGTAGGGCTCGCGGGCGACCGGCACGAAGTCCAGCCCGAACGCGCGGGCCGCGGCGAGGATGCCCAGCCCGGCATCCGCGCGGCCGGCCGCGACGGCCGCTGCGACGGCGAGGTGGGTGTGCTCCTCGCGGGTGTAGCCGTCGACCTCGGTGGGGTCGATACCGCGGCGGGCGAGCTCGTGGTCGAGCAGCACCCGGGTGCCCGCGCCGCGCTGCCGGTTGACGTAGCGGACGCGCCTGAGGTCCTCGATGCCGGTGAGGCCGAGCGGGTTGCCGGGCGCCACGATCAGGCCCTGCTCGCGGTGCACGAGCCGGACCACGGCGACGTCGACGCCGCCGAGCACCCGGTCCACGTACGGCAGCGTGTACTCGCCGGTGGCCGGGTCGAGCAGGTGCGAGCCCGCGACGTGGCACAGCCCGTCGCGCAGCGCGACGAGCCCGCCGAGCGAGCCGACGTTCGAGCTCGCGAGGGTGAGCCCTGGGTCGTCGCCCCGCAGCGCGGACGCGGCGACGTCGAGCACGAGGTCGTGCGACCCGATCGCGACGATCGTGCGGCCGATCTCGCCGAGGCCGCGCAGCAGCTGCACCTGCACCCGTTCGCCCGCGTGGTGGCCCTCCAGCCCGGCCGGCACCACCAGCAGCCCGTCGGCGCGCACGAGGGAGGTGAGCACGCCCGCTCCGCGCGGCAGCGGGGTCGCGACGATCTCCCCGCCGACCCGCCCGAGCCGCACCCGCACCCAGTCGTCCATCCCGACGGTGGAGGCGAGCTTGCGGGCCAGCCGGGCGGTCGTGACCGGTCGCTCCGGCGGCGCGGCGCCCTCGAGCTCGGCCAGCAGCGGCGCGGCGAAGATCTCGAAGGTCAGCGCGGCCGACACCGGGTACCCGGGCGCGCCGAGCACCGGGGTGGCGTCCACCGCGCCGAGCACGACCGGGTGCCCGGGCCGCACCGCGACCCCGTGCACGGCGAGCGTGCCCGCGCCCGCCACGACCCGGGCCGTGTAGTCGTCGCGGCCCGCGCTGGAGCCCGCGACGAGCACCACCAGGTCCGCGTCGGCTGCGGCCTTGCGCATCGCCTCGGTGATCAGCGCCGGATCGTCCGGGACGATCTCGGTGACGCGCGCGGTGCAGCCCAGCTCGCGGGCCTGCGCGGCGAGCATCAGCGAGTTGGTGTCGACGATCTCGCCCGGCGCGGGCTCGGTGCCGACGGGGCGGATCTCGTCGCCGGTCGGGACGACCACCACGCGCGGCGGGCGCCGGACCACCAGCTCCACCGCGCCCGCCGCGGCGGCCGCCGCGACGTCGACGGGCCGCAGCCGGTGCCCCGCGGGCAGCAGCAGCTCGGAGGCCGCCACGTCCTCGCCGATCGAGCGGACGTGCGCGTACGGCGGCACCGCGGCGCGCAGCTCGGCGGCGTCCCCGACGCGGTGCACGTGCTCGCGCATGACCACGGCGTCGTAGCCGTCGGGCATCGGGTCGCCGGTGTCGACCACGACGAAGTCGGTGAGCAGCACGGGCGTGGTCTCGGCGGCCCCGACGGTGTCGGCGGCACGCACCGCGATCCCGTCCATCCCGGCGCTGTCGTAGGCGGGGGAGGAGCGGCGGGCCCACACCGGCTCGGCGGTCACCCGCCCGACGGCCTCGCCCACGGGCACCCGCACCGCGTCCACCCGCGCGGGGCACCCGGCCGCCGCGCACGCCTCGCGCCACGCGTCGAGGGCCTGGCGGGCGGGGACGTCGGACACGAACGGCGAGTCGGCCACCACGGGGAAACGGTACGCGCCCCGGGTCGTGGCGGGCCCACCCCCGCTCCCGGTGGTGGGGACAACCCCACGGGGATACGGGGGTCCCCGGCACGCGGCGACGTGTTGCCCCCATCGTTCCGGGGCGCCCGGAGAAGCACTCTTGTGCCCGATGACGGACCGGCCCGGACCAAGCGGGTCGGCATTCCGAACGAGGGGGCCATCATGCCGATCATCTCCCTTCCCCAGGAGTTCAACCAGGACGACCTCTACGTCGACCTGCGACCGATCCTCGGCCGCGCGCTCTACCTGAAGTGCGAGGGCTTCAACTTCGCCGGTTCCGTGAAGTTGAAGGCGGCGAACGAGATGGTCACCGCGGCGGAGCGCAGCGGCGTCCTCCGCCCGGGTTCCGTGCTGGTCGAGTCGTCGTCCGGGAACCTCGGCGTGGCGCTCAGCATCATCGCGGCCGGCAAGGGCTACGGGTTCCGGTGCGTCACCGACTCCCGCTGCAACCTCGCGACCCGGCTGCTGATGGAGGCGCTGGGCGCCGAGGTCGTCGTCATCACCGAGCCCGACCCGGAGCACGGGTACCTCGGCGCTCGCCTGAACCACGTCCGCGACCTCTGCGCGTCCGACAAGCGATTCGTGTGGCTCAACCAGTACACGAACCAGAACGCGTGGAAGGCGCACCACCGCACGACCGGCCCGGCCATCGCGCGGCAGTTCCCGGATCTCGACGTGCTCTTCGTCGGGGCCGGTACGACCGGAACGCTGATGGGCTGCGCGCGCTACTTCAAGGACAACCACCCGTCGGTGCGGATCGTCGCCATCGACCCGGTGGGTTCGGTCAGTTTCGGCACTCCCGCGGCCCGCCGGATGCTCCCGGGCCTCGGGATGAACGTGCGGCCCCCGCTGCTGGACGAGGACTACGTGGACGAGGTCGTCCACGTGGCGGAGGCCGACGCGATCCGCACCTGCCACCTGCTCGCCCGGCGCGGGTTCCTGTTCGGCGGCTCGACCGGCACGGTCGTGAGCGGCGCCGCCTCCTGGCTGGCGCGCAACGACGCCCGCGACCTCACCGCGGTGGCCATCTCGCCCGACCTCGGCGAGCGCTACCTCGACACGATCTACCAGAGCAACTGGGTGCGGGACCTCTACGGCGACGACGTGCTCGGCGCCGACCCGCTCTCCACCGACGCCCGCGCCGCCTGAGGGGCAAAGCGATGAGCACGTTGCTGCCCGATCCGCCGGCGCGAGACGTGCAACGGCCCGTCCCGATCGCCGAGCGCGACGACATCCGCCGCTCCATCCCGATGTCCGAGCTCGTGCTGGTCGACCGGTACGAGGCCCAGGGCTGGCGGGTCCGCAAGGACGAGCGGCTCGACCGCCTCTTCGAGGAGCGCTGCGACTGGGTCCGCACCTACGGTCGCGCGGGCCGGCTCGCGGTCGACTCCGCCGACCAGTCGCTCACCTACGACCAGCTCGACGCCCGGGCCAACCAGCTGGCCCGCTTCCTGCGCCTGCGCGGCGCGAACGCGGGCGACCGCATCGGCCTGGCGCTCGACCGCCCGGTGGAGGCGTACGCGGCGGTCCTCGCCGTCCTGAAGATCGGCGCCGCCTACGTCCCGGTGGATCCGGGCTCCCCGGCGCACCGCACGGCCGCCATCGTCCGCGACGCGCGGGTCCGCACGGTCCTGTCGTCGGCCGAGGCCGCCGACCGCGTGGCGCGGGCCGGGCTGCCGGCCGAGGTCGTGCGCCTCGACCTCGCGATGCCGCTGATCGAGGAGCAGCGCCCGTACCGGCTCACGGACGCCGAGCGCGGCCTGCGCGACAGCTCGCTGGCCTCCATCACCTACCGCGAGGGCCCCGACGGCGAGCCCGTCGGCATCGCCGTCGACCACCGCAGCGCCTGCAACTTCGTCAAGGTCGCCGCCGAGGTGTACGGCGTCCGGCCGGGGGACCGCGTCTACCAGGGCGCGCCGATCGCGCACGGCTCCGCGGTCGAGGAGATCTGGGTGCCGTGGGCCGTCGGCGCGACCCTCGTGCCCCGGCCGGCCGGGGTGGACCTGCGCGGGCGCGACCTGCACGCCTTCCTGGGCACGCGGCGCGTCACGGCGCTGGCCGCCGACCCCGCCACGCTGGCCGCGCTCGAGGCGGACCTGCCCGACCTGCGGCTGCTGCTCGTGGCCGGCCCGGCCCTCCCGCAGGACCTCGTGCGGCGCTGGCACGAGCCCGGCCGCCGCCTGCTGGCCGTCTACCGCCCGGACGGGGCGACGGTGTCGGCCGCGTGGAGCGAGCTGCACCCGGACAAGCCCGCGACCATCGGGATCCCCCTCCCCACCTACAGCACGGTCGTGCTCGACGCGGCCGACCCGTTCCACGCGCTGCCGCGCGGGGAGGTCGGCGAGATCGGCATCGCCGGCATCGGGCTCGCCTGCGGCTACCTCAACCGCGACGACCTCACCGAGAAGAGGTTCATCCCCGACTTCCTCGGCATCCCGGCGAACCCGTCCGGCCGGATCTTCCGCACCGGCGACCTGGGGCGGGTCAACCCGGACGGCGAGATCGAGTACCACGGCCGGCTCGACGGGCGGGACGTGACCGACGCCCGTGCGCTCGACGAGGTCGAGCCCGTGGAGCGGCGGCCGCGACCGAGCCCGGTCCCGCGGGCGGCGGCGCCGTCGGTTCCGCCGGACGTCGAAGCGCCGACGCCGGTCGCGCTTCCCGTGCCCGAGCCCGTTGAGCTGCCGGTTCCGGAGGCGGTTGAGCTGCCGGTTCCGGAGGCGGTTGAGCTGCCGGTTCCGGAGGCGGTCGTGCCGCCGGTGCCGCAGCCGGTGGACTTGCCGGTGCCGGAGGCGGTTGAGCTGCCGGTTCCGCAGGCGGTCGCGCTGCCCGTGCCGGAGGCGGTCGAGCTCCCCGTGCCGCAGGCCGTTGAGCTGCCCGTGCCCGAGGCGGTTGAGCTGCCGGTTCCGGAGGCGGTTGAGCTGCCGGTTCCGCAGGCGGTCGCGCTGCCCGTGCCGGAGGCGGTCGAGCTCCCCGTGCCGCAGGCCGTCGAGCTGCCCGTGCCCGAGGCGGTCGAGCTGCCCGTGCCCCAGGCCTTCGACCCGCCGGTGCCGCAGGAGGCCCTCCGCCCGGCCCCGTCCGCCGCCCCCGCGGTGCCGGTGGAGCAGCCGGCCCCGCCCGCGCCGGCGTCGGGCCTGGCGCGCGAGCTCGCGGCCGAGCTGGCCGAGGTCGTCGGCGCCGACGTGCCCGTCGAGGCGCACTTCTTCGACGACCTGGGTGCCGACTCGATGGTGATGGCGCGGTTCTGCGCCCGGCTGCGCAAGTGCGACGACCTGCCCGCGGTGGCGATGAAGGACGTCTACGCGCACCCCAGCATCTCCGCCCTCGCCCTCGCCCGCGCCTTCGCGCCGGCGTCCGGTTCCGTCGACTCGGGGCTCGCCGCCGAGCTGGCCGCGGTGCTGGCCGAGGTCGTAGGGACGGAGGTCGCCGTCGATGCGCACTTCTTCGACGACCTGGGTGCCGACTCGATGCTGATGGCGCGGTTCTGCGCCCGGCTGCGCAAGTGCGACGACCTGCCCGCGGTCGCGATGAAGGACGTCTACGCCCACCCGACGATCGCGCAGCTCGCCGCGGCGTTCGGCGCACCGGTGACCGGTGGCGCCGAGGCGGCCGGCTCGACGGAGCCGCCGGTGCTCGGGACGCAGATCATGCGCGCCGTCCGGGCGGTCCGCAGCGTCCGCGCCGCCCGGCACCGGAAGGCGCCGACCCGCAAGCAGCACTACGTGCTCTGCGGCCTCCTCCAGCTGCTGTTCCTCCTCGTCTACCCGGCTCTGCTCATGCTCGCGGTGTTCGAGGGCTACGAGTGGATCCTCCACAGCCCGGACATGCTCACCGTCTACCTGCGGTCGGTCGCCCTCGGCAGCGCGGTGTTCGTCGGGATGTGCTCTCTTCCGATCCTGCTCAAGTGGGTGCTCATCGGGCGGTGGAAGCCCCAGGAGTTCCCCGTCTGGAGCATGGCGTACTTCCGCTTCTGGCTGGTCAGGACGATCGTCCAACTCAACCCGATGGCGCTGTTCGCGGGCTCGCCGCTCTACGTGGTCTACCTGCGGGCATTGGGCGCGAAGATCGGGCGCGGCGCGGTGATCCTCTCGGCGAGCGTTCCGGTCTGCACCGACATGTTGCGGATCGGTGACGGGGCGGTGATCCGCAAGGACACCCACTTCACCGGTTATCGCGCTCACGACGGCGCCATCCAGACGGGTGCGGTCAGCATCGGCAAGGGTGCCGTCGTCGCGGAAGGGGCGGTGCTCGACATCTGGACGTCGCTCGGTGACCACGCCGAACTGGCCCACTCCTCCTCGCTGCACGCCGGGCAGGCCGTTCCCGACGGGGAGCGCTGGCACGGCTCACCCGCACAGCGGACGGAAGCGCACACCACCCCACCCGATCCGCGCAGGGTCGGCATCGTGCGACGGACCGCCTTCGTCGCGGTGCAGCTCGTCAACCTGCTCCTGATCGGCACACCGTTGGCGTTCAGTGTGCTGATCTTCCTGCTCACCGAGCTCCCGCAGCTCGCCGCGCTGCTCGAACCGGGGCACGTGGCCATGACGAGCGCGACGTTCTACGTCGATGCGCTGCTCATCTCCACCGTGCTGCTGCTCGGCGGCCTGGTGCTCGGTCTCGTGCTCGTCGGAACCCTCCCCCGCCTGCTCAACGTGTTCCTCGAGCCGGACGAGGTCTACCCGCTCTACGGATTCCACTACTGGGTTCATCGCGCGATCGGGCGCATGACCAACCTGACGTTCTTCACGCGCCTCTTCGGCGACAGCTCGTACATCCTCCACTACTTGCGCTGGATCGGCTACCGCTTCCCCGACCGGCAGCAGACCGGTGCGAACTTCGGTGAGGAAGTCAAGCACGACAATCCGTTCCTGAGCACGGTCGGCCGCGCGACGATGGCCGCCGACGGATTGTCGATCATCAATTCGGAGTACTCGAACACGTCCTTCCGGCAGTCTCGGGTGTCGATCGGCGCGCACAACTTCATCGGGAACAAGGTCGCTTATCCCGCGAAGGGCAAGACCGGTGACAACTGCCTCCTGGCGACGAAGGTCCTGGTTCCGCTCGACGGGAGCGAGCGGGAGGGCGTGGGTCTGCTCGGTTCGCCCGCCTTCGAGATCCCGCGGTCGGTGGAACGCGACCGGCAACTCCTCGTGAACGGTGCGGACGACGTGCGCCGGGGTCTGCGGGCCAAGAACGTGCACAACACCATCACCATCGTGCTGGCGCTCGTGGTGCGCTGGATCTACTCCGTCGTGGTCACCCTGCTCTTCATGGCCGCCCTCGACGTCTGGCTGTTGTGGGGCGGGCTGGTGATCGCGGCCGCCGGCGTCTTGACGTTCCTGTTCACGGTCGTGTACTGGGTGGCCGTCGACCGGCTGCTCCGGCCGCTGCAGGCCCTGCGGCCCGAGGGCTGCTCGCTCTACGACCGCGCGTTCTGGCGGCACGAACGCTTCTGGAAGGTGCGTGCCGACGCCTACTTCAACGCGTTCAACGGCACGCCGCTCAAGGGCGTGATGTGGCGGCTGCTCGGCGTGCGGATCGGCCGGCGCGTCTTCGACGACGGCTGCTACATCTCGGAGCGGTCGTTCGTGACCATCGGTGACCGGTGCACGCTCAATGCGGGCAGCGTCATCCAATGCCACTCGCAGGAGGACGGCGGGTTCAAGTCGGATCAGTCGGAGATCGGTTCGGACTGCACCCTCGGGATCGGCGCTTTCGTCCTCTACGGCGTCACGATCGGCGACGGTGCGGTGCTGGCCGCCGACTCCTTCCTCATGAAGGGCGAGGAGATCCCCGCAGGCGCCCGTTGGGGCGGCAATCCCGCCAAGAAGATGCGCGAGCAATCCGCTGACCTGCAGGTGCGCCGGGTCAGCCTCGACGACGACCGGTCCGCGGTTCTCATCCGCGGATGAACGACCCCGGCGAGAAGAGGAACGAATCGATGAACACGCAGATCACCGGCCGGGAGTTCTGGCGGGACGTCCTCACCGCGGGCGGCGCGACCGCGATCCCGCGGTGGACGCTGGCGCCCGTCGCCGGCACCGCGGAGCACGTCGCCCCGCTGCCCGCCCGCCTCGTCGCGGTCATGCGCCGGCTCGCGGCCACCATGGACCTGCCCGTGCCCTCGCTGGTGCTCGCGGCGCACGCGAAGGTGCTGTCGGCGCTGTCCGGCGAGCAGGACGTCGTCACCGGCTACGCGGCCGGGCCGGGCGGTCGGGCGCTGCCCTGCCCGCTCACCACCGCGCCGGCCACGTGGCGGGCGCTGCTGCGGGCGGTCGCCCCCGTCGAGATGGACGTGGTGCGGCACCGCGCGTTCGCCGTCGATGCGCTGAAGCGCGAGCTGGCCGTCGCCGGTGTCAGGTTCGAGACCGAGTTCGACCCGATCGACACCGTCGACGCCGCGCCCGACCTCGCCGACGACGTCGTGCTGCGGGTGGGGCTCACCAACGGCGCCGGCGCCCTGCGGGTGGTGTACCGCACCGACGCGCTCGACGCCGCGAGCGCCGAGCGCATCGCCGGCTACCACCTCGCCGCGCTCGAGTCGATGGTCGCCGACCCGGACGCCGAGCACGCGCGGGTGAGCCTGCTCGCCCCCGACGAGCTGAACTTCCAGCTCGAGGGCCTCGCGGGGCCGCGCCGGGAGCTGCCGGATCGGCGCGTGCACGAGCTGTTCGAGGAGCGCGTGCGCCGCCACCCCGACGCCGTCGCCGCCGTGCAGGGCGACCGGCGCTGGACGTACCGGGAGCTCAACGCGCGGGCCAACCGGCTGGGTCGGGCGCTGCTCACGCGCGGGCTGCGCCCCGAGGGCGTGGTCGCGGTGGTGACCGAGCGGAACCTCGACTGGATGGCCGCGGTCCTCGCGATCTTCAAGGCGGGCGGCGCGTACCTGCCCGTCGAACCCCACTTCCCGGCCGACCGCATCGGGAGGACCCTGTCCCGCGCGGGCTGCACGCTGGTGCTGACCGAGCCGGGCAGCACCACCACGCTGGACGAGGCGCTCGACACCCTCCCGGGGGTGGAGAAGGTGTTGGTCGACGCGGCGTACGCCGAGGACCACCCCGAGAACGACCTCGGGGTGGCGGCGACGCCCGGCCAGCTCGCCTACATCTACTTCACCTCCGGCTCCACGGGTGAGCCGAAGGGCGCGATGTGCGAGCACGCGGGGATGCTCAACCACATCCAGGCCAAGATCAGCGACCTCGGCATCCGCGAGGGCGAGGTCGTCGCCCAGATCGCGCCGCAGTGCTTCGACATCTCGCTCTGGCAGCTGGTGTCCGCGCTGCTGGTCGGCGGGCGGACCGTGATCGTCGAGCAGGACGTGATCCTCGACGTCGCGCGGTTCGTCGAGACGATCGAGCGCGAGCGGGTCGCGGTCGCGCAGGTGGTGCCCTCCTACCTCGAGGTCGTGCTCTCCTACCTCGAGCAGCACCCGCACGAGCTGCCCGACCTGCGCTGCGTCTCCGCCACCGGGGAGGCGCTCAAGACCGAGCTCGCCCAGCGCTACTTCGCGGTCCGCTCCGGCACCACGCTGGTCAACGCCTACGGGCTGACCGAGACCTCCGACGACACCAACCACGAGGTCATGCACGCGGCCCCGGAGTCCGGCCGGATGCCGCTCGGCCCCGCGGTGCAGAACGTCCACGTCTACGTCGTCGACGACCACCTCCAACCGGTGCCGCTCGGCGCCCCCGGGCTGATCGCCTTCTCCGGCGTCTGCGTGGGCCGCGGGTACGTCAACGACCCCGAGCGCACCCGGGCGACGTACCTGGCCGACCCGCACCGCCCCGGCCAGCGCCTCTACCAGGGCGGCGACTACGGCCGCTGGCGGCCGGACGGCAAGCTCGAGTTCCTCGGCCGCCGCGACAGCCAGGTGAAGATCTCCGGCTTCCGCATCGAGATCGGCGAGATCGACAACACCCTGCTGCGCGTGCCCGGCGTCCGCGACGGCGCGGTCGTGGTGGCCCAGCGGCCCGACCGCGGCGAGCACCTGGTCGCCTTCTACACCGGGGAGAAGCCCCTCGACGTCGACGTCCTGCGCGACCGGCTCGGGGCGTCGCTGCCGCACTACATGGTCCCGGTCGCGTTCCACTGGCGGGAGAGCCTGCCGCTCACGCCCAACGGCAAGATCGACACGAAGGCGCTCACGGCGCTGGCGGCCGAGCTCGCGGCCACCGGCGACGAGGACGGCCACGAACCGCCCGCCACCCCGACCGAGGTCCGGCTCGCGTCGGTCTGGGCGCGGATGCTCGGCCTCGACGCCGACCGGATCGGCAGGCGGGACCACTTCTTCGACCTCGGCGGCTCCTCGCTCACCGCGGTGAAGCTCGCGGTCGCCCTGAACCGCGTCGTGTCGCTCAAGGACGTGATCGCGCACCCGGTGCTGGCCGACCTCGCCGAGCTGGTCGACGGCCGGAACGCGCCGGCCCCCGAGCCGGCGGACGCCACCGCGAACCTCGCGGCGACCTGCCGATACGCCTGATTGATCCGATCCGAGTCACCACGCGAGAAGAAACCGACGAAGAGGAGACAACGATGTCGTCGTCGCACATGGCGCCGCCGCTCGACGTCGAGCTGCGTCCCGGCCGGACGCCCGTCCTGCACGTCCGGCTCACCACCGACGCCCCCAGCTGGGTGGCCCAGCAGCGGGACGCGCTGCGGGCGGCCGTGACGCAGCACGGCGCCGTCCTCGTCCGCGGCCTCGGCCTGCGCACCGCCGAGGAGGTTGCGGCCGTGTTCCAGGGCCTGGGCACCGGGCTGATGGCCGAGCGGGAGGCGTTCGCGCCCCGCACGAGCTACGTCGAGGGCGTCTACTCCTCGACGAAGTGGCCCGCGAACCAGCCGATGTGCATGCACAACGAGCTGAGCTACACCCTCGAGGTGCCGTCGCTGATGCTCTTCGCCTGCCTCACCCCGCCCGCGTCGGGCGGCGTGACCGGGGTGGCCGACTCGACGGTCGTGATGAGCCGGCTGCCCCAGGAGCTGGTGCAGCGGTTCGCGCGCGAGGGTTGGACGCTCGTGCGCAACTACAACGACGAGATCGGCGCGTCCTACGCCGACGCGTTCGGCACCGACGACCGCGGCGCGGTCGAGGCCTACTGCCGGGCGAACTCGATCGAGTTCGAGTGGCGGCCCGACGGCGGCCTGCGCACCCGCCAGCGCCGCCACGCGCTCGTCGGGCACCCCGTCACCAGGCAGGCCTGCTGGTTCAACCAGATCGCCTTCCTCAACGAGTGGACGATGGACCCCGACGTGCACGAGTACCTCGTGGACGCCTACGGGGCGGAGAACCTGCCGTTCACCACGTGCTTCGGCGGCGGCGAGCCGGTGGGCGCCGACATCGTCGAGCTGCTCAACGAGGTCTACGACGCCAACACGCTGCGCGAGCCGTGGCAGGCGGGCGACCTGATGCTCGTCGACAACGTGCGGATGGCGCACAGCCGCGAGCCGTACGAGGGGGACCGCGAGGTCCTCGTCGGCATGAGCGCCCCGCTGCGCATGCCGGTTCCGGGGGTGGCCCGATGACCGGGGCGCCGCCGTTCGCCGTGATCTCGGGCGCCCAGGTGCAGCGGGCGCTGCAGGGACGGGAGAAGCAGGTCGTGGAGCTGGTCGAGGCCACCTACCGGCTGCACGGCGCGGGCGACTCGGTGAACCCGCCGTCGTACTTCCTGCGGTTCCCGGACCGCCCGACCGCCCGGATCATCGCGCTTCCCGCGTCCATCGGCGGGCCGATCCGGGTCGACGGGATCAAGTGGGTCTCCAGCTTCCCGGAGAACGTGCAGGCCGGCATCCCGCGAGCCTCGGCCGTGCTGATCCTCAACGACCACGACACCGGCTACCCGTTCGCCTGCGTGGAGTGCTCGATCATCAACGCCACCCGCACGGCGGCGTCCGCGGCGCTGGGCGCGGACCGGCTCAGCCAGGGCCGGCCGCGCCCCACCCGCGTCGGGTTCGTCGGGACGGGCCTGATCGCCCGCTACATCCACACCTACCTGGCGCGCACCGGGTGGACGTTCGACGAGGTCGGCGTGCACGACCTCTCGCCCGCGAGCGCCGCGGGCTTCCGCGGCTACCTGGAGCGCTCCGGCGAGGCGGGGCGCATCGCGGTGCACGACAGCGCCGAGGGCCTGATCCGGTCGTCCGACCTGGTGGTCTTCGCGACGGTGGCGAGCACCCCGCACGTCCACGACGTGTCGTGGTTCGCGCACAACCCGGTGGTGCTGCACGTGTCGCTGCGCGACCTCGCGCCGGAGATCCTGCTCGCGTCGACCAACGTCGTCGACGACGTCGACCACTGCCTCAAGGCGGACACCTCGCCGCACCTCGTCGAGCAGCTGACCGGCAGCAGGGACTTCCTGGCCGGCACGCTCGACGACGTCATGACCGGCCGCGTGAGCGTGCCGGCGGACCGACCGGTGGTGTTCTCCCCGTTCGGCCTCGGCGTGCTCGACCTCGCGGTGGGCAAGTACGTCTACGACGAGGTCGTCCGGTCCGGGGACCTGCAGGCCGTCGAGGGCTTCTTCCACGACCTGAGCCGCCACGGATGACGACCAGGGCACCGGCGGGCGGGGCCGTCGTCGTGCTCCTGCTGGCGTTCGTGCCCTGGGTGCTGGGAGCGGGGAGCGCGCCGGACGGCCCCGGGCTCGTCGTCGAACCCGATCGCGTCGAGCCCGGCGCCCGCGACGTGACGCTCACCTTCCGCCTGACCGACGGCGCGGTGCCCGTCACCGGCCTGGAGCTGCGGCTGCCCACCGGGCGGCCGCTGGTCGGCGTCACCGCGCAGGCGCCGCCGGGGTGGGCGGTGGACCTCACCACGACCGCGCTCCCGGCGCCCGCCCCGAGCGCGGACGGCCCCGTGACCGAGATCGTCTCGACCGTGGCGTGGACGGCCTCGCAGCCGCGGGCCGCCGGGGCGGTGGACTTCACCGTGCACGCCGACCTGCTGCCGGAGGGGGCGGGCCCGGTCCGCTTCCGGGCGGCGTGCACCGACGCGGCCGGGAACCGGGTCGAGTGGACCGACAGCTGGGCCGAGGGCGGGTCGAAGCCCGCGCACGACGCGCTGAAGCTGGCCCTCGGCGTGCCCCGGCCCGCCGCGGCACAGGCGCACGGCGACCACCACGGCGACCACGGGGCGCCCGTCGCCGCCCCCGCCACCGTGGCCTCGCCCTCCGGGGTGGCCGCGACCGCGGGCGGGGCGCTGGCCGCCGCGGCGGCCCTGGTGGTGCTCCTGCGGGCGTTGGCCCGCCGCCAGCGCCGGCACCTGGACCGCGGGTAGGAGGGGCGGCCCAGGTTCAGCGCGGGTCCGCCCTCCCGGCGCACTCGGTGCGCAGGTGCTGCTGCGAGCGGCGCAGCGTGTCCTTCGCGTGCTTGGTCGCCGCCAGCAGGAAACCGTCGGCGCAGCCCCGCACCCGCGCCTTCGCCCGGGTGCGGCTGGTCTCGAGCTGCCGCCTCCGCTCGCCGCTCAGGGTCGCGCCGCCGAGCAGGAGCGCGGTGGCGAGCGCACCGGCCACGACCACCCACGCCGGGAGGCTCACCCCGGCCAGGCGCGGGAGGAGCAGCGCCATCATCAGGCCGCCGTAGGTGGACATCACGAGGCTGCGGGTGCGGGCCGCGAGCGGGCGGCGCACGCCCCTGGGCGCGTCGCGCTCCGGGAGGTGGGCGAAGAGGTCGGGGGGCTCGGGTGGGGCCGGCCGGGGCAGCGGCTCGCGGCCGAGCTCCCGTTCCAGGGCCGCCGTGACCTCGGCGGTGCGCTCGGCCAGCAGCGCGAACGCCCGTTCGCCTTCGTAGCCGAGGCGGGCGCGCAGCCAGCGTTCGAGGTGGTTCCAGTCCCGCCCGGGGTCGCTGTCGTCCACGACCCCCTCCGCGTCGGCGACCGCGGCGCGCACGCGGCTGCGCAGGTCGAAGTCCACGTCGGAGGCCGCGGCGGACATGCCGTCGCCGAGCACCTGCCGCCAGCGCTCGGCGCCGCCGCTCGCACGGGGTGTGCGGCCGGTGGCCGGGCGCGGGGCGGCGGGTGAGGCCGCCTGCCCGGCGATGTCGTCGAGGTACCGGGCGAGGGCGGGGATGCCGGAGGCGGTGGCGAGCGCGCGATCGCCCGTCGCGACGGCGTGCTCGTGCACGTCGACCGAGACGGGGAAGGGGGTGACGTCGGTGCCGGCCGCCCGCAGCCGCTGCAGGTCGGCCTCGAGGACCTCCCGCCACGCCGGGTGCCGGTCGACGCCGGTGAGGGCGAGCAGGACGTGGGGGGAACGGTGGCGCAGGGTGTGCGTCAGGACGAGCTCGGCGGGCCCGATCGCCTGCGCGGCGGAGGCGACGAGCACGACGGCGTCCACGGCTGCGCCCAGCGGGCCGCCGGGGTGGTCACGGGTGAACACCAGCCGCCCGGACCCGGCACGGGCGAGCGCCGTCGCGAGCGCGGTCCGGTCCTGCTGGGTGCCGCCCGCCACCTGCACGGCGACCGGTGCGGGGTGCGGAGGTGCCGGGGGCCGGCCGGAGCGTTCCGGCCGGCCCCCGGTGTGCGCTGCGCCGACGGCCCCTGGAGGTGTCCGGTCGGCCGGGTCCGGTGCGGGCTGCGCGTTCATCGCTTCGATTCCGGGTCGGGGCGAGGTCAGGCGTACTCGTAGTCCTCGCAGTCGTCGTCCTCATCCTCCTCCGAGTAGTCGACCTCCTCGAGGTCCGCGTCGTCCTCGGCGGCGTCGTGCTCCTCCCAGCCGACGTCCTCGTGCTCTTCCTCGCAGTACTCGTCCGACATTCCGTCCACCTTTCTGGAATCGGGTCGGCGGGGTGTTCTCCCCACTTCTGCGACCCACGTCAAGAATGACGGTCGGCGAACCCGGAAAACAGCGAGCAGGCCCCACGTCGCGGGGAGTCGTCACCCGCATCGCGGTGGGGAGGACCCCCGGTCGGAGAAGCGTCGGACATGCGGCGAGCCCGGTCGCGCGGGAGACGACCGGGCTCGCGAGGAGGGTGGTTCACCGGCTCAGGTCCGCGCCGATCTCGCGCAGCCGCGGGGCGTGCGCGCGGGCGTGGTGGCCGCAGAACAGGAGCTCGCCTCCGCTCGGCAGCAGCGCCCTGACCTGCGCAGCGGCGTTGCAGCGGTCGCACCGGTCGTGCCGGGTGAGCGCGGGGCGGGCGGTTGCGGCGGTCATGACGCGGCCCCGATCAGCTCGCGCCCGGAGGCGGTGAGGAGCGCGTGCCCGGTGTCCGTCGTCGCGGCGATCAGCCCGGCCGCGGCGAGGCGGTGACCGGCGAACGGGTCGGCGAAGTGCATTCCGTCGACGACCAGCTCGTCGCCGATCGGGGAAATCCGGCACCGGCCGGCGGCGACGGCTCGGAGAACAGCACGATCGCGATTGCTGAGGGGTGCGGCGGTGGTGCTCATCGTCGTTCTCCTTCCGGTCCGCGTCCTTGCGGTGACAGGAAGAAGGATGCTCCCGGCGGATTCGCCGGTACATGACGCCGACCCCACCAGGGCAGGGTGCGCACCCCCCGATTTCCGGGTGGGGTTCACCCCCTCGTCAGCCGGCGAGGTTCAGCAGCGTGAGCGTGCCGTCCTGGAGGTTGGAGACGTAGCCGGTGGTGCCGTCCGGGGTCACGGCGACCGACGTGGGCGAACGGCCGGTCGGGATGGTCGCCGTCACCGTCATCGTGTCGACGCTGATCACCGAGACCGAGTCGTCCTCGACGTTGGCGGTGTAGGCGAACCGGCCGTCCGGCGCCCAGGTGACGTCCTGGGGGTTGCGCCCCACCGGGATCCGGGCGATGACCTGCTCGGTGCCCGTGTCGATCATCGTGACGGTGCTGGAGTCGTAGTTGACGTTCGCCACGAGCGGCCGCGTCGGGTGCACCGCCACGCTGTGCGGGCTGGTGTCCACGGGTACCTCGGCGACCACGGTGTTGTTCGACGTGTCGAGCACCGATACCAGGTTCGACTCGTGGTTGGCGATGTAGGCGCGCGTGCCGTCCTGGGAGAACTCGATCCAGTGCGGGTTGGGCGGCACCTTGATCTCGGTCGTCACGGTGTTGGTCGCGGTGTCGATGACGGAGACGGTGCCCGAGTCGTGGTTGGGCACGTACAGCGACGTCCCGTCGCGGGTGACCGCGGCGAGGTACGGCCGGGTGCGGACGGGGATCGTGGCGACTATCGAGTTGCTGGTGGTGTCGAGCACGCCGACGGCGGCGATCGTGCGCTCCTCGTTCCAGATGCTCACGTAGATCGTCCGGCCGTCGGGGGAGAAGGCCAGGAACTGCGGGGGACCGGCCTCCACCGGGATCGTGGCTGTGACCCGGTTGACCGCGGTGTCGACGACCGTGACGACGCCTGCGGTCCGGTTCGCGACGTAGGCCTGCCGCCCGTTCGGCGAGACGACCACGAAGCCCGAGGTGGGCCCGACGTCCACCGTCTGGCCGAGGGACGGCACCGGCACGCTCGCCGACGGGACGACCGCGGTCGGCGCCGCCTCGGCCGGCGGCTCGGCCTCGGCCGGCGGGGGCACCACCTGCGCCGCGGGCTCCTGACCGCCCGACCGGAGCTGGTCGAAGGCCACGTAGCCGACCCCGCCGACCACGGCGAGCAGGGCGACCACCGCGGCCACGACCAGCAGGACGCGGTTGCGGCCGCCGCGGCCGCCGCCGAGGACGGGAGGTGCGGGCGGGCCGGTGGGCGGCCCGGAGTCGGATGGCCCCTGCGGCATCCCCCGGGTGGCCGGCCGCTGCGGGGCGAACCCCGGGGCCGCTGGAGGAGGGCCTTGCTGCGCCCCGGGCGTCGGCGTCACCGGAGACGGCGTCCCCCGGGTCGGGGTCACCGGGGACGGGACGACGGGGGTCGGCACGGGCGGCGCGGGTGCGGGCCCGCCGGCGTCGGCGAGCGGCGCGACCGGGGGTGCGCCCGCCGCCGGGGCGGGCGGGGTGGGCTTCGGGAGCTCGCCGACCACGGCGGCCTGCACCCCACCGGTCCCTTCGCCGAGCGGGGTGCCCGCGCCGGCCCGCGCGAGGGTGGCGGCGCCGAGCGCGACCGCGTACTTGGGGTGGGCGTCGACCACCGTCGGGCGGCCCAGCTCCTCGGAGATCATCCGCGAGACGAGGGGGATCCGCGAGGAGCCGCCGACGAGCAGCACGGCGGACAGCTGGCTCGGGTCGACCTGGGCCGAGCGCAGCGTGCGGACGAGGGTGCCGATCGTCGACTCGATCGGGGCCCGGATCATGTCCTCGAACTCGCTGCGCGTCAGCCGGACGTCGAAGTGGCGGTTGGGCAGGAACACCGGGATCGTCGTCTCGGTGTCGATCGAGAGCGCTTCCTTGGCCAGCACGCAGTCCTGGTTGAGCCGGGCGAGCGCGACGGCGGTCTGCGGGTCGCTCATGTCCAGCTCGGAGAGCGCGCCCCCGGCCACGTAGTTGACGTGGGAGAGGATCGACTCGTCGAAGTCGACGCCGCCGAGCCGCTCGATCCCCTCGGGGACGCCGAGGATCTCGATGCCGCCGGGCTCCTTGCGCAGCACGGTGGCGTCGAACGTGCCGCCGCCCAGGTCGTACACGGCGATGATCTCGCCGTCGGACAGCTGCCGCGAGGCGGCGTAGTGCGCCGCCGCGGCCTCGGGCTCGGTGACCATCCGGGTGGCGGTGAGCCCCGCGATGTGCGGGACCTCGTCGAACAGCTCGCGCCGGAACGGCCCCCAGTTGGCCGGGTGGGTGAGCACCACGCTGTCCGGCTTGGCGCCCTCGGTCTCGGTGACCCGGGTGAGGACCTCGTGCAGCAGCGTGCCGAGCAGCACCGGGACCGCGTACGGGGTACCGCCGAGCATCACCGGTGTCGGGTCCCCGAGGCGGCGCTTGAACTCCCGCCCGATCCGGTCCGGGTTGCTCACGGCCCGGCGGGCGGCCGCGTCGCCGCAGACGAGCGCGCCGTCCTCGCGGAGGTAGACGACGGCAGGCGTGACGACCGACCGGTCGCCGAGCGTGACCATCTCGACTCCGGTGTCGGTGGCGAGCGCGGCCGCGACGAACGTCGTCCCGAGGTCCACGCCGAGGTGGTAGCCCACGTCTCCTCCCAGGGAACGGTCTCGTTGCCGCCCCGTCGCCCGCGCGGGGTCCCCCATTACCGTTCTGGCCGGATCCCGGGCGAACAAGGGGGCCAGCCCTACCCGAGGTGGGGCGGACCCCATTCCCTGATACGTGCCGTGCCCGCACGATGACGGCATGATGCTCGAGCCAGCGCAGCGCGCCGGCGACGCTCCCCGCAGCGCCTCCGAGCAGGGCGCAGCCCCCGGACCGTCCACCCCGGTCACCGCCGAACCCGCCACCCGGCTCTCCCCTCCGTCGGAGGACGCCCGGCTGCGCGCCGAGCGCGAGCAGTGGCGGCTGCGGCGCAGCCTCGAACGGCAGCTGCACGACGGCGCGGCGCTGCGGATCTCCGCGCTCACCCTGCAGCTCGGGCTGTTGCGCCAGCGGGCCGCCGAGGCCGGATGCGACCTGCAGACCTACATCGACGACTTCCAGGACGAGCTGCACGCCGTGCTCCAGGAGCTGCGCGACGTGTCGTCCAAGATCTACCCCCCGCTGCTCGACGAGGCCGGCCTCGGGCCCGCCCTGCGCGAGGCGGCCGACGCGATGGACCTGCCGGTGCGGGTGGATGCCGGAGAAGACCGTTTCGGACCCGCCGCCGAGGGGGCCGCCTACTTCGCCGTGGTCGGCTTCCTGCAAGCCGTGCCGGCGGGCTCGGCGCGCCTCGACGTCGTCGTGCGGCGAGAGGACCACGTCCTCGCCGTGGACGTGATCGGCGCCGAGGCGCGGCACGCCGACGCGATGCTGGGCGCCGTCCGGCGCCTGGACGGCGCGATCGACGTGGTGAGCGGGCCGAACGCCGCGACGATCACGATGAGGATCCCATGCGAGTAGCGCTTGCAGAGGACGGAGCCCTGTTCCGCGAGGGCCTGGTCATGCTCCTCGAGGCGGCCGGGCACGAGGTCGTCGGCTGCACCGCCGACGGCGACTCCCTCGTCGAGCTGCTGGTGAAGCAACCGGCGGACATCGCGATCCTCGACATCCGCATGCCGCCCGAGCCGGACGGCGGCCTCGTGACCGCGGAACGCCTGCGCGCCGCGCACCCCGGGATGGGGCTGCTCTTCCTGTCCCACTACGCCGAGTCGCACTACCTGATGCGCATCCTCCAGATCGGGACGGAGGCCGTCGGGTACCGCCTCAAGGAGAAGATCGGCAGCGTCGAGGTCCTCTCCGACACGCTCACGCGGATCAGCGGCGGGGAGATCGTCATCGAGCCGGTGCTCGCCCGGCGCCTGGTGGAGCGGCCGCGCGGGGAGCGCAAGGGCGTCATCTCCACGCTCTCGGAACGCGAGCTGGACGTGCTGCGCCTCATGGCCGAGGGTCGGTCGAACAACGGCATCGCGGCGCAGCTGTTCGTCACGCCGAAGGCGGTCGAGAAGCACATCGCCAGCATCTTCGGGAAGCTGAACCTGCACGCCGACGCCACGGAGCACCACCGGAGGGTGCTCGCGGTGCTCACCTACCTGCGGTCGCAGCGCGACGGCGACTGATCCGCGCAGATGGCAGGCGCGAGCGTCCCTCGCCCGTCCGCCCGATTGGCCGGTGCCGCCACCTCGAATAGCGTGGCGCAACCGGATCCCGACCGGGCGCGGATCGGACACACGATGAAACGGACGATCGTGGCGCGGTCGCTGCGGGCATCGCTGGTCGCCTGCGGCGTCGCAGTCGTGCTCGTCGTGATGGTCGACTGGTCGGGTCGGTTGCTCGGCCACGGTCCGCTCGAGATCCTGATCCCGTTCGTGGCCGTGGTGCTGGCCGCGATCGGGCTCGGCGCCGTTCAGCCCCGGATCGACCGCGTCGTGGAGCGGATCACCCACCACCGCGAGGTCACGCCGTACTCGTCGCTCGCGGCGGCCGCGGCGCGCGTCCGGGAGGGGGCGCTCGAGGAGGCGTTGCCCGGGCTCGCGCAGGTGATCGCCGACGGGACCGGCGCCACCAAGGCGGTCGTGTGGCTCGTGGTCGGCGACAAGCTGGTCGCGGCGGCCGAGCACCCGGCACCGGCACCCGGCGGCCGGACCGACACCGTGGAGAACCTGGCGGTGCTGCTCGCCCGGCCGGACGTCGACCACGCCGTCCCCGTGCTGGACGGCACGGTCCTGCGCGCGGCGCTCACGATCAGCAAGCCCGGCGCCCCCATCACGCCCGGCGACCAGGAGCTCGTCCGCGACGTGGCCAACGGCGCCGCGCTGCTGCTGCGCGGCGTGGCGCTCAACGCCGAGCTCGCGGAGCGGGTGCGCCGCGCCGACGACCTCGCCCGCGAGCTGCACGCGTCGCGGCAACGCCTCTCCCGCGCCCGCGAGGTGGAGCGCAGACGCCTCGTCGCGGAGCTGGGCAACGCGACGAGCGTCCGGCTGGCGGCCCTGCGCGCCGACGTCGCGGCCGCGGGCGCGGAGCTCGGCCACCGGCCCGGGGACGCCGCCCCGGTCGACCCGACCGAGGTCGATGCCGAGGCGGCGCAGCGGGCGCTGACGCAGGCGCGGGTCGCCCTCGACGAGCTCCTCGACCGGTTCCGGCTGATCGCCCGGGGCGTGTTCCCCGCGGTGCTGCGCGACCAGGGGCCCGCCGCCGCCCTCGACGAGGTCGCGACCGACCTGCCCCGGCCGGTCCGGCTGACCGGCGACCTCGGCGGCCGCCTCGACTACGAGATCGAGTCCGGCGTGTACTACGTCGTCGCCTCGGGGCTGGGCGCGCTCGCGGGCGCACCGGGCGATGATGAGCTGCTCGTCGACCTCGAACGGGCCGACGGCCGGGTCGAGGTGCGGGTCGAGGACCCGGCCGCGGCGATGAGCCCGGACGACCTGCGCGCCGCCCTCGCCGACGAGGCCGAGCGGCTCGCGGCGCTCGGCGGCGACCTCGCGATCACCGGGGGGTCCGCGCCCGGGTCGGTCGGGGGGTCCGTCGAGCTGCGCGTCCGGCTGCCCGACCGGCTCGAGCCGATCGTCGACAGCAGCGTCGGCGCGGAGCTGAGGGTCCCGTGACGACCGCCGCCGGCGGCGCGAGGGGCCGAAGCGGCGTCCTCGCCACCACCGCCTACTGGGTGCTGCTGCTCACGTGCGCCGCGCTGTCGCTGGTGGCGCTCGTCGTCGGCGCCGTCGGGTGGATGGCGGTCCACGACTCGGCGGTCGGCTGGCTCGGCGTGCAGGGCGCCCTCGACTACGGCCTCAGCCTGCTCTCGCTCGTCGCCGCGGGCGCGCTGATCGCCGGGCGGGACCGGAGCTGGTGCACCCGGCTGCTGCTGCTCGCGATGGTCGCGGCGGCGGGGGCGTTCAACGTGCAGGCGATGGCCGTCGTCATGGTCGTCGACGCGGTCACGGGCGTGCCGGTCGGCCCGCTCCACTCCGTGCTGCTGCCGGGGATCGCGATCGCGGCCTTCGTCCTCGCCCTGCTGGGCTTCCCGCCCGCGCGGACGCCCCGCACGGCCCGGGCGGACCGCATCCCGGTCGTGCTCGCCGGCGCGGGCGTGCTGCTGCTGGCCGGGTTCGCCAGCGCGTTGCTCGCGCCGATCGTGACCTGCGTGCTGTTCTTCGGCTACCTCGGGCCGGTCGTCGGCGTGCTGGTCCTGCCGAGCCAGATCAGGCAGGCGCCGACGGCGACCGCCCGCACCCAGGCGCGGCTGCTGTTCAGCGTGGTCGCGGTCGCGTCCGCCATCGCGATCGCCCTCGCGGCGATCACCCTGCTGATGCTGGCGACGGGGTGGAGCAGCCTGCTGCTGCTCGTGGACCCGACCGATCAGACGAGCGGCGAGCCGACCGCGCTGCTGTTCTGGTTCGCCCGGCTGGCGGGGATCTCGATCGCGGGCGCGGTGTTCGTCGCGACCCGCCGCGGCGGCCTGTGGAACGCGGAGCGGCTGTTCAGCCGCGGGCTCGCGGCGGGGCTCACGGCGGTGCTGGTCGGTGGCGGCTACTGCCTCGTGCGCACCAGCACGGCGACCCTCGCGGGCGAGGAGGCCGGGCTGCTGCCCGCGGTGCTCGCGACCGCCCTCGCCGCCGTGACGCTGCGCCCCGCCTACGTGTCGGCCGAGCGCTGGACCGACCAGCTCCTCTTCGGCTCCCGGCCCACGCCGTACAGCGTGCTCGCCGGGATCACGGCGTTCTCCCGCGTCACCGCGACCGACGCGCCGGACCTGGCACGCGTGGCCGAGGTCGTCGGGCGCGGGCTCGGCGCCACCACCTGCCGGCTGACGGTCACCCGGCCCGGTCTGCGCGACCGCAGCTACACCTGGACCGCGGGCGGCGAGCGCGACACGGGCGAGCTCGTGCAGGTGGTCGTGCGCCACGGGTCGGAGGCGATCGGCACGCTCGCGGTGGACTACGGCGCGGTGGCCGGCCTCCAGCAGCAGCGCCGGCACCTGTTGGAGGACGTCGCCGACAGCCTCGGAGCCGTGCTGCAGGCCAGCCGCTACGGCATCGAGCTGGAACGGCAACTCCGGGCCGCGCTCGCGCACGCGAACGAGATCGCCGCGTCGCGGCGCGCCGTCGTCGCCGAGATGGACCGGGAGCGGCGCCGCATCGAGCGCGACCTGCACGACGGCGCGCAGCACCACTTCGTGTCGCTGCGGCTCGTGCTCGGCCTGGTGGAACACCAGGTGGCCACGGGCCGGTACGACCAGGCGCGGGAGCGGCTCGAGCAGGTCAGCGGCCAGATCGACGTGGCCGAGTCGGTGCTCGCGGAGACCGCGATGGGCGTGTCGTCGCCGCTTCTGGCCGAGCGGGGGCTCGTGCCCGCGCTGGAGAAGGAGCTGGCGTCCGGCGAGCCGCCGGTACGGGTCGACGCGAGCGGGATGGACGGGCACATCGGGCTCCCGCAGGACGTCGAGTCGGCGGTGTACTTCTGCTGCCTCGAGGCCGTGAACAACGCGCGCAAGCACGCGCAGGGGGCCTCGATCGCGGTACGCGTGCGGGTCGCGGGCGGCCGACTGCACTTCGCCGTGGAGGACGACGGCCCGGGCTGGGACGCCGGCAGCACGGCCGGCTCGCCGGGCCGGGGCCTGCGCAACGTCACCACGCGGATCACCACGGTCGGGGGCCGGATCGACGTCCGCTCCGCACCCGGGCAGGGCACCACGGTGGAGGGCTCCGTCCCCCTCCCGCAGCCGGCCGGAGCGGAGCCCGCCGCCCCGGCGACCGCCGCCCGGCCGCCCGCCCGCGACGACGCGGCGGAGGTGCTCCGCCCCCTCGCCGACCAGGTGCGCGACGCCGTCCAGGAGGCGCTGGAGCACTACCGCGGCACCGCGCGCGCCGACGCCGTGCGTGCGCTGGGCGAGCGCCTCGACGCGCCGCCGCGGATCGGGGTGCCGGGCGACGGGGCGGCGGCGCTGGTGTCGGCGCTCGCGGCGGCCGGCCCGAACGGTCCCCCGGACGAGACGGCCCCGAACGAGACGGCGCTGGTCGAGACGGCGCTGGACGAGACGGCGCTGGACGAGACGGCGCTGGACGCCGACGCGTTCGTCGTGCCGATGCGGCGCGACCCCACCGGTCACGTGCACCTGCCCGAGCGGCCCTTCGGCTCCCCGTGGCGCCGCCCCGCCCACGCGATCGGGGTGTTGCTCGTGGACGCGGCGGCCGACGAGCACGCCCAGCGGCTCGCGGCGGGGTGCGCCGCCGACCCGGACGTGCGGCGGCTGTGCCACGTCGTCGTGCCCGCGGCGCCCGCGCTCGCCCTGGCCGGGGCGCGGATGTCCGACGCGCAGTTCGAGGCGCTGCGGGACGCCGCCGAGAACGGCGGCCTCGACGGTGGGTTCGCCGCAGCCCTGGAGCCGCCCGGCCCTCCCGTCGCGCTCGCGGGCGCCGGCCGCGCCCTCGGCGCGGGCCGCGGCTCGACCGCACCGGCCCGGGTGGCGCCGGACGCGCGCCTCCTCCCGTTCGAGCGCCCGGTGGTGGAGCACGCCGTCACGGCGATCAGGTCCGGGCGGGCGCCGACCCGGGAGGTGCTCGCTGCCGCGCTCGTGGAGCGCAGCGGCGTGCCCCGGGTGCGCGACCTCGTGGCGGAGCGGCTGTCGCGGCGGGCGGAGGCGCTCACGGCCCGCGCCGTCCTGCTGGCCCTCGAGGACCTGGTGGGGCACGAGCCGCCACCGGCGGGCGGCGACGCCCTGCGCTACCGGCTGGACCGGATCCGGTCCGGCACCCACGAGCTGGCCGAGCTCGACGTGGTGGACGCCGTGCTGGCGGACGAGGTGGACCTCCCGGACGGGGAGCGCCCCGCCGTCCTGCGGCTGCTCGGCTGCTCGGGAGCGGAGCCGGCGACGCGGCTCGGGCTCCCGCCGGGTGCGTCGCGGGAGGAGATCCGAGAGGCGGCGGCCGAGCGGCTGGCCCACTGGCGGCGCCGGGCGGCGAACCCGCTGATGCGACCGGAGCTGCGGAAGGCGGTCGACGTGCTCGTCGAGAGCTGCGAGTGGCTGGTGGTCGGCGGGTCGGAGCGCGCCTGATCGGTTCCGGACCGATCCTGTCCGGAACGGCCCGTAGCGTCGCGGGCATGGATGCGATCGAGAACGTGAAGGGGCCGGTCCTGCGGCCCGGGGACGACGGGTTCGACGCGCAGCTCGCCGGTTACCAGACCGACCACCCGCACCGGCCGGACCTCGTCGTCGCGGCGACGAGCGCCGACGACGTGGTGGCCGCGGTGCGCCACGCCGCCGACCACGGGCTGCCGGTCGCGGTCGAGACCAGCGGGCACGGCCGCGCGGCGCCGCTCACCGGCGGCGTGCTGATCACCACCCGGCGGATGGACGGCGTCCGGATCGACCCGGCCAGGCGCGTGGCCAGGGTGCAGGCGGGCACCCGGTGGGCGCGGGTCGTGGCGGCGGCGGCCGAGCACGGGCTGGTGCCGCCCAGCGGGTCGTCGCCCGAGGCCGGCGTCGTCGGCTACACGCTCGGCGGCGGCATCGGCGTGCTGGCCAGGGAGCTCGGCTGGGCGAGCGACCGGGTCGAAAGCGTCGACCTCGTCACCGCAGACGGCGGGCTGCGCCACGTCACCGCCGACTCCGACCCGGAGCTGTTCCGCGTGCTGCGCGGCGCCGGGCACGGCCTCGGCGTCGTGACCGCCATGGAGATCGAGCTCGCCCCCGGCGGGCGCTTCTACGGCGGGGCGCTGACGGTCGCCGAGGAGCACGTGCCCGCCCTGCTCGCCGCGTACCGGGAGTGGACGGCCGACCTCCCCGACGGGCTCACCTCGTCGATCGGGGCGCTGCGCTACCCGGACCTGCCGGTGCTGCCCGAGCACTTGCGCGGCCGGTACCTCGCGCAGGTCCGGATCGCCTGGACCGGCCCGGCGGACGAGGGGGAACGACTGGTGGCCCCGCTGCGCGCGGCCGTGCCGACGACCGGGGAGCTGGGCGAGCTGCCCTACACCGAGGCGGCGTCGATCTTCAGCGAGCCGGACCGGCCGCACCCCTACACCGGCACGAACGCGCTGCTGCGCGAGCTCGACCCGGCGGTGCTCGACGCCGCGCTCGACATCGCCGGGCCCGGTGCGCCGGTCATGTGCGTGCTGGGGCTGCGCCACCTCGGCGGCGCGCTGTCGCGCGAGCCCGCCGTCCCCGACGCCGTGCCGCACCGCGACGCGCCCTACCTGCTGCAGGTGCTGTCGCTGGTCGACGGCACCGACCTCCCCGGCCGGCTGCACCGGGAGCTCATGGAGGCGGCGGCGCCGTGGACCGCGGGCCGCACCCCCAACTTCCGCTTCGGCTCCCGCGCCGCGCGGGACTGGCCCATCGAGACGCCCGGCCGCGCCGAGCTGGAAGCCGAACTCGACCCGAAGGGCCTGTTCCACCAGGCCTGATCCCGACGAACGGGCCGTTCGTCGGAAACGGGGGAGGGGGCCTCAGCGGTAGAGGGTGACCTCGACCTCGGTGCCCGCGTCCAGGCCGGTCGCCGGCTCCGGCACCACGATGCAGCCGTCGGCGCGGGTGAGCACCGACAGCAGCGCCGAGGGGCCGAAGATCGGCTCAGCCCGCCCGTCGCGCACCGCGACCTGCACCACGTCCAGCCGGCCCGCTGCGGACGGCAGGTCGCGGGCGAGGCGGGCCCGCGTCGACGGCTCCGGCGGCGGCGCCTCGCACCCGGCGAGCCGCCACACCAGCGGCACCCCGACCAGGCGGAACACCACCAGCGCCGAGAGCGGGTTGCCGGGGAGCCCGATCAGGGGCACGCCCGCGCACTCGGCGAGCAGGGTCGGCTTGCCGGGTTTGATCGCAAGCCCGTGGCACCAGATGTCGCCGAGCGCGGCCACGGCGCCGGCCGTCTCGTCACGGGCGCCGACCGAGGAGCCCGCGGACACGACGACGAGGTCGGCGTCCGGCAGCACCTCGCGCAGGCGGGCCTCGAGGGCGCCCGGCTCGTCGGAGACGATCCCGGCGAGCACCGGCTCGCCCCCGGCGTCGCGGACCAGCCCGGCCAGCGCGGAGGCGGTGGCGTCGCGCACCTGGCCCGGGCCGAGCGCGGCGGTCTCCGGCGGCACCACCTCGTCGCCGGTGGACAGCACCACCACCCGCGGCCGGGCGTGCACCGCCACCCTGGTGACGCCACCCGCGGCGAGCATCCCCAGGTCGGGGGCCCGCAGCGGCCGCCCGCCCGGCACCAGCGGCGCGCCCACGGCGACGTCCTCGTCGGCGCGCACGACGCCGCTGCCCGGCGCGACCGGCCGGGTGACCTCGATCGTGCCGGGCATGGTCTCGGCCGTGTGCTCGACCATCACCACCGCGTCGGCGCCCTCGGGCAGCACGCCGCCCGTGGGCATGGCGACCGCCCCGCCGGGCCGCACCGCCACCTCGGGCGCCGCGCCCATCCGCACCGCACCCAGCAGATCCAGGTAGGAGGGCAGGCCCTCGGACGCGCCGTACGTGTCGGCGGCGCGCACCGCGTAGCCGTCCACGGTGGAGCGGGCGAAGCCGGGCAGCGGCCCCGGCGCCGGCACCGCGGCGCCGGGCACCCGGTGCAGCGCCTCGGCGAGCGGCACCTCCTCCACCGCGGTGCGCCGGGCGGGCCGGAAGCCGGCCAGCGCCTCGCCGACCGTCCGCGTCGCGAAGAACTCCCGCCCGGCGAGCCGGGGGCCTCCGGTCATACCGCCTCGACCTGGACCGCGCAGAACTTGAACTCGGGGATCTTGCCGTACGGGTCGATCTCGTCGATGGTCAGCAGGTTGGCCGCCGCCTCCCGGAAGTGGAACGGGATGAACACGTTGCCCAACTGCTCGCGGTGGCTGATGCGCAGCTGCAGCTCGATCGTGCCGCGGCGGGACCGCACCCGCACCCGCTGCCCGTGGGCGAGCCCGCGGTCGGCGGCGTCCTTGGGGTGCATGTACACCTCGGCGACCGGTGCGATCGTGTCGAGCGCGTACGAGCGCCGCGTCATCGACCCGGTGTGCCAGTGTTCGAGCAGCCGGCCGGTGTTGAGCACCAGCGGGTACTCGGCGTCGGGCAGCTCCTTGGGCGGCAGCCACTCGGCCGGCACGAGGTGGGCGAGCCCGTCGTCGGTGTTGAACCGCTCGTCGAACATGACGACGGTGCCGTCGGAGTGCTCCGGGTCCGGGTTCGGGTAGAGCTTGCCCGACGAGCCGAGGTTGTCCCAGTTCAGGTTCGCGTAGGACGGCATGAGCGCGACCATCTCGTCGAACACCTCGCTCGGGCCCCGGTAGTCCCAGTCGAGCCCGATCCGCCGCGCGATGTCCTGGACGATCTCCCAGTCCGGGCGGGCCTGCCCGGGCGGGTCGAGGACCTTGCGCCCGCGCTGCACCCGCCGGTCGGTGTTGGTGTAGGTGCCGTCCTTCTCCAGGTAGGAGGTGGCGGGCAGGATCACGTCGGCGAACTCGGCGGTCTCGGTGAGGAAGATGTCCTGCACCACGAGGAAGTCCAGCGCCGAGAGCGCCTTGCGCACCTTGTTGATGTTGGGGTCGGACAGGAACGGGTTCTCGCCCAGCATGTACATGGCGCGCACGCCGCCCGGCTCCAGCGCCGACTTGATGATCTCGGTGACGGTGAGGCCCCGCTTCGGGTCGAGCGGCACCCCCCACGCCTGCTCGAACCGCTGCCGGGTGTCCTCGCGGTCCACGCCCTGGTAGTCGGGGTAGAACATCGGGATCAGCCCGGCGTCGGAGGCGCCCTGCACGTTGTTCTGCCCGCGCAGCGGGTGCAGCCCGGTGCCCGGCCGCCCGACGTTGCCGGTGATCGCGCACATGGCGATCAGGCAGCGGGCGTTGTCGGTGCCGGTGGTGTGCTGGGAGATCCCCATGCCCCAGTAGATGACGCCGGCCTTCGCCTCGCCCCACAGCCGCGCGACCTCGCGGATCGTGTCGGCGTCGACGCCGGTGATCTGCGCGGCCCGCTCCGGCGGGTAGTCCGCGACGGTCCGCGCGAGCGCGTCGTAGTTGGTGGTGCGGTTGGCGATGAACTCGCGGTCGATGTGCCCGTTGCGGATCACCTCGTGCATCACCGCGTTGTAGAACGCGACGTCGGTGCCCGGCTTGAGCTGGACGTGCACGTCGGCGTGCTGGGCGACCGTGGACGCGCGCGGGTCCACGTAGATGAGCTTGGTGCCGCGGCGGCGGGCCTGCTTGAAGAACGACGACGCCACCGGGTGGTTGGCCGTCGGGTTCGAGCCGGTGATGATCGCGACGTCGGCGTTCATCACGTCGCCGTAGGTGGTGGACACCGCGCCCGACCCGATGCCCTCGAACAGCGCCGCCACGCTGGAGGCGTGGCACAGCCGCGTGCAGTGGTCGACGTTGTTGGTGCGGAACCCGGTGCGGATCAGCTTCTGGAAGAGGTAGGCCTCCTCGTTGGAGCACTTCGCCGACCCGAACCCGGCGATCGCGCCCGGCCCGCCCTCGGCGTGGATCTCCTTGAGCCGCCGCGCGACGAGGTCGAGCGCCTCCTCCCAGGTGGCCTCCCGGAAGTGCGGCAGGACCTCGTCGTAGTTGACGAGCCCGCCCGGCTTGCGGGGCCGGTCCTTGCCCGGCCTGCCGTCGACGTTCCGGCCGCCGCCGCTGCGGTCGCCCGCGGCGAGGGTGCCGCGGCCCCGGTCGTCGTGCCCGTTGCGGTCGCCGCGGACGTCGGCCGACAGCGGGCCCTTCGGGTAGGAGGTCTCCTTGCGGATCAGCGGCACCGTGAGCCGCTGCGGCGAGGCCGCGTAGTCCCAGCCGTAGCGGCCCTTCACGCACAGCCTGCTCTGGGAGCCCGGCTGGTCGCGGCCCTCGGCGAACGCGATCGCGTTGCGCTCGCGGTCGACGTGGTAGGTGAGCGCGCACCCGACGCCGCAGTACGGGCACACCGACTCGACCTGCTCCAGCTCCTGCCGGGGCCGGATCGGGATGCCGCGGATCGGCTTGTTGGTCAGCGCCCCGGTGGGGCAGGCCTGCACGCACTCCCCGCACGTCACGCACGTGCTGGAGCCCATCGGGTCGTTGAGGTCGAACGCGATCCGCGTGGAGTAGCCCTTCCCGGACCGGCCGATCACGTCGTTGCCCTGCACGTCGTCGCAGGCCCGCACGCAGCGGTCGCAGAGGATGCAGGCGTCGTGGTCGACCGCGATCACCGGGTTGGACAGGTCGGTGCCCCGTCCCGAGCCGCGCGGCAGCGCGTCCTGCCCGACGCCGTAGCGTTCGGCGAGCTCGAACAGCTCGTTGTCGCGGGTGGTGGTGTGCTTGCGGTCCTGCTCCGGCGCGGGCTGGTCCGACATCAGCATCTCGGTCAGCACGGCGCGCGAGCGCTCCACCTCGGGGGTGGAGGTCTGCACCTGCATCCCGTCCTCGCAGGGGCGCACGCAGGCCGCGGCGTACGCCCGCCCGCCGGTGTCGACCACGCACATCCGGCACACGCCGACCGGATCGAACCGCTCGTTGTGGCACAGCACCGGGATGTCGACGCCGATCTGCTTCGCAGCGTCGTAGATCGTGGTCCCCTCCGGGACCGTGACCTCCCGGCCGTCGATCGTGACGCTGACCGTGCGAACCGCTGTGGTCGGTTCCTGGACGGCGGTCATCGAGCTCCCCATTCAGCAGTGAACACGGTATACAGCGAGCCTAGTGCCACAGCTCCCGCGGTTCACCCCGCAGCGTTGATCGGTTCCAGTCGGGCGCGGCGTGCGCCTCCGGCGTCGAGAGGTTGGCCTCGTGGTCGGCCGCGCCCGGGCAGCGAGCCGGGCGGGAACGCGTGCCGCGTGATGACCGGCCCGTCGTCGCGCACCGCGGCTTCCGCGTTGCGCATCCAGGCTGCGGCGTCGGGTGAGCACCAGGTCCGCCCGGCCGCCGGGTATCCGGTCCGGCAGCACCGCGAACGTGCCCGCCGGCCGCCGGGTCGGCCGCTGAGGTGCGCCTCCGGCGCGGGGATCCGGGCGTGCAGCTCGGCGCCGTCCTCCAGCGCGGTGTCGACCGGCGGCTCCCAGGCGGCGACGCCGAGCGACGTCGGGCTCGGGGTGGGCCGCGGTCGGCTCGACGGCGACCACGCCGCCGGAGCCGACGCGGATGAGCCGCACCGGGCCGCCGAGCGCCCGGACGATCCCCGCGGCGTCGTCGGCGCGGCGACGGACCCCGCCGAAAGGCCAGTCCCCGCGGGGCGTGGCGCCGGTGCCGTGGCGGTCGTACCAGGCGCCGCGGCGCCGCGCGCGGTGAACGCGCGGGCGACCGGCTCGAGCACGCCGGCGTCCTGCGCGGCCCCGTGGACCGGCAGCGCGCAGGCCGCCCGCCGCCGCAGGAGCTCAGCAGCGCACGTCGGCGAGCACCTCGCGCGCGGTGGCCCGCGCGGCGTTCCAGCTGCGCCAGCCGTCCTCCGGGGCGGCCAGCCTCCGGGCGATGGACGACAGCGCCGCGCAGCGCTGCGGTTCGGGCAGCCGGGCGAGGGCGGGCGCCGCGTCGGCCGACAGACCGCTCAGGTATCCGGTGTCGATCCGGCCGGTCGCCGCGAACCGCTCGACGTTCGACCTCGCGACGAAGCCGTCGGGGTCGAGGGCCGCGAGCGCGAGCAGGGCCGCGACCCCGACGGCCGCCATCTCCCTGACCAGCGACCGCGCCCGCAGGCGCAGCACCGCCACCAGCACCAGCACGAAGCAGGCGCCGAGCCACAGCTCGCAGGTCAGCACGACCAGCCGCAGCGTGGTGAAGCCGTAGGCCTCCTGGTAGAGCCACATCCGGCGCAGCGCCGACGCGACGATCACCAGCGTGAGGCAGGCGAGCGCGGCGAGCAGACCGCGCTTCCACGCGCGGTCGGCCGGGGTCGGGGTGGGCGCGTGGCGGGAGGCGAGCAGCACGACGCCCAGCGCCATGAGGGTGACCGCGAGCAGCTGCCAGAACCCGCCGCGGGTCGAGCGGGCGGGGCAGCAGGTCGGCGAGCGCCGCCAGCCGGTTCACCGGGGCACCTCGAGCGCGTAGCCCACGCCGTGCACGGTGCGGATGAGGTCGGCGCCCAGCTTGCGCCGCAGCGCCTTCACGTGGCTGTCGACGGTGCGCGTCCCCGTGGCGTCGGCCCAGCCCCACACGTTCGCGAGCAGCGACTCGCGCGGGTGCACCGCGCGGGGCCGCCGCGCCAGGTGCACGAGCAGGTCGAACTCGGTGGGCGTGAGGTGGGCCGGCTCGCCCGCGCGCAGCACCCGCCGTTCGGCCTGATCGATCTCGAGGTCGCCGAGCACGATCCGGTCCTGCGCCTGCTGCTCCGCGGCGCGGTCGACCCGCCGGAACAGCACCCCCACCCGGGCGGCCAGCTCGCGGATCGAGAACGGCTTGGTCAGGTAGTCGTCGGCGCCGACGGCGAGGCCCACGAGCAGGTCGGTCTCGGTGTCGCGGGCGGTCAGCATGAGCACCGGGATCGGGCGACGCGCCTGGATGCGGCGGCACACCTCGAGCCCGTCGAAGCCGGGCAGCATGATGTCGAGCACGACGAGGTCGGGCTCGCCCTCCTCGAAACGGGTCATCGCCGACGGTCCGTCGTGCGCGACGTCGACCGCGTACCCCTCGGACCGCAGCCGCGCCGCGATCGACGCCGCGATCGACGCCGCGATCGTCGGCTCGTCGTCCACCACCAGCACCCGTCGCCCCCCGTTCACGGCGCCGAATCTAGGCAGCGGTTGTGGAGGGGAGAGGACGGTGATGTGGAGGAAGTGTGGAGATCGACCGGCGCCCGCGCGGGCGCGCGGTCACGGACGGCCGGGGGAGGGCTGGTGCTCGTGCAGGCGGGCCTCGAGCAGCCGCTTCGCCTGCTCGTGGGCGTGGCGGCGGGCGTCGGCGAAGTAGCCGACGGGGTCGCTCAGCAGGCGGGCCAACCGGGCGCGCTGCACGTCGTCGCCGTTCCTGGGATCCGCCACGCCGCGAGGATAACCGCGCTCAGGAGCCGAGGGCGACCGCCAGCAGGCGGCCGAGCACCCGGACCGCGGCGACGTCGTCCTCGGTGAGGTCGCCGACCTCGAGCCCGTCGACGGTGAGGACGCCGAACTGGCGGGCCTCGGTGGCGACCGGCACCGCGATGAAGGTGCGGTAGGCGTGCCCGCCGGGCTCCCAGCCGGGGAGGGGGTTGGCGCGGACGTCGGCGCAGAACAGGTCCTCGCGGCGGGCGAGCATCCCCAGCGCGAAGTCGCCGAGCTCGGTGCCCTCCACGAACGTGGTGCGCGGCTGCTCGGCGCGCCCCTGGAAGCCGGCCGGGACGAGCCGGGCGGGCCGGTCGTCGACGTACTCGAAGAAGCAGGAGCGCAGCCGGTCGGCGCCCAGCACCTCGGCCGCAGCGGCGAGCACCACGGCCTTGGCCTGGCCCTGCAGCTCCATCGCCTCGCGGCCCATCACCCGCCGCCTGCGGTCGGTGATGCGGCCGATGAGGTAGGCCAGCGGCTCGAGGGCGTCGTTCAGCACGAGCTGGATGCGCGCGGCCGCTTCCTCGGCGACCTGCTCCGCCGCTACGGCGCGCACCTGCGCGTCGTGCTCGGCGCGCAGCGGGATGCCGACGGCGAGCGCCGTGAGCACCGCGCCCGCCGCGGCCGTGAGCGCGAACGGCCAGCCGGACAGGTCGTTGACGACGGCGCCGAGCACCCACGCGGCCGTCGCCGCGGTGACCGCGACCGGTCGCGCCGCCGCGCGCACGACCTCCCTGGTGCCCCCCATCGCGCCGGAGCGTAGCGGCGACCCCCGTCACACCCGGGAACCACCGGGTCCCTCGGCAGGGCGGCGAAATGCACTCGAAAGAATGAAGATCACGCGCAGGTGCCGCATTCCCGTTTACTCCGAGTGGCCGTTCCGCGCATCCTGCGCGGTGCGGCTCACGGTGGTGGCTCTACGTTCACCCGGTCGGGTCGGCCCGGATCGGAACGGCGCTCCCCACCGTGCCCGGAATTCGATCATGCGGGCCGACGGCCGCGGAACCGGGTCGTCCCGCGGTCGTTGCACCGGGCTGCAGGGCATGACGAGAACCGATTTGGACGGTGCCGGGTGAGAGACGAACGGACGCTCCACGAACGGGTGCAGGCCAGCCCCGAGTTCGCCGAGCTGCGGTCCCGGCTGCGCCGGTTCGTCTTCCCGATGAGCGCGGCGTTCATGCTCTGGTACCTGGGCTACGTGCTGATGGCCTCCTACGCGCCGGAGGTCATGGGGATCCCCGTGTTCGGCCACATCAACGTCGGGATCCTCGTCGGCCTGCTGCAGTTCGCGTCGACGTTCGTGATCACCGGGATCTACGTGCGGTTCGCCGACGCCAAGCTCGACCCGGTCGCGGAGTCCATCCGAACCCGCTTGGAGGGGCACTGATGTCCGAGAGGCTGGGCAGCCCGATCCTCAACATCTCGGTCTTCGCGGCGTTCGTGCTCGTCACGCTCGTCGTGGTGTTCCGGGTGAGCCGCAGCAACCGGACCGCGTCGGACTACTACGCCGCGGGCCGGTCGTTCACCGGGCCGCAGAACGGGGTCGCGATCGCGGGTGACTACCTGTCGGCGGCGTCGTTCCTCGGCATCGCCGGTGCGATCGCGGTGAACGGCTACGACGGGTTCCTGTACTCGATCGGGTTCCTGGTGGCGTGGCTGGTCGCGCTGCTGCTCGTGGCGGAGCTGCTGCGCAACACCGGCAAGTTCACGATGGGTGACGTGCTCAGCTTCCGGATGCGGCAGCGTCCGGTGCGGGCGGCGGCCGCCACCTCGACGTTGGTCGTGTCGCTGTTCTACCTGCTGGCGCAGATGGCCGGCGCGGGTGCGCTGATCGCGCTGCTGCTGCAGATCCCGAACAGCAACACCGTCGGCCAGGGGATCGTGATCGCGGTCGTCGGGCTGCTGATGATCGTCTACGTGCTGGTCGGCGGCATGAAGGGCACGACCTGGGTGCAGGTCATCAAGGCCGGGCTGCTGCTGGTCGGCGCCGCGACCCTGGTGACGTGGGTGCTCGGCAGGCACGGCTTCGACTTCTCCGCGCTGCTCGGCGAGGCCGTCGAGGAGAACCCGTCGATGGAGACCGCGCAGGGCGTGCGGGAGCTGGGTGAGCGGTTGCTGATCCCCGGCCTGCAGTACGGCGCGTCCGACCTCGCGAAGATCGACTTCCTGTCCCTGGCGCTGGCGCTGGTGCTGGGCACCGCGGGCCTGCCGCACATCCTGATGCGCTTCTACACGGTGCCGAACGCCAAGGAGGCGCGTCGTTCCGTGGTGTGGGCGATCTGGCTGATCGGCGTCTTCTACCTGTTCTCGCTGGTGCTCGGCTACGGCGCGGCCGCGCTCGTGCCCGGCGGGGCGGAGCGGATCGCCACCGCGCCCGGCGGCACGAACTCCGCGGCGCCGCTGCTCGCCTACCAGCTGGGCGGGGAGTTCATGCTGGGCGTCATCTCCGCGATCGCGTTCGCGACGATCCTCGCGGTGGTGGCCGGGCTGACGATCACCGCGTCTGCGTCGTTCGCCCACGACGTGTACGCCAACGTCCTCAAGCGGGGTGTCGCGTCCCCGGACGCCGAGGTGCGGGTGGCCCGCCGCACGGCGATCGTCATCGGCCTCATCGCGATCGCGGCCGGCATCCTCGCCCGCAACCAGAACGTGGCGTTCCTGGTGGCGCTGGCGTTCGCGGTGGCGGCGTCGGCGAACCTGCCGACGATCCTGTACTCGCTGTTCTGGAAGCGGTTCAACACCACCGGCGCGCTGTGCAGCATCTACGGCGGCCTGGTCGTCAGCGTGGTGCTGATCGTGTTCTCGCCCGCCGTGTCCGGCCACCCGACGTCGATGGTGCCGAGCCTCGACTTCGACGTCTTCCCGCTCGCCAACCCCGGCCTGGTCTCCATCCCGGCGTCGTTCCTGCTCGGGGCGATCGGCACGCTCGTCGGCCGGCCGGACGAGTTCGCCGACGCCCGGCACGCGGAAATGGAGGTCCGCGCGCTCACCGGTGCGGGTTCGGAGAAGGCGACGGTGGCGCCGAAGACGCAGCCGCTGCCGAAGATCACGGTCTGACCGGCCGCGGCGCCGCTGTCGCGACCCGACCAACGGCGCGTTCGCCGGAACCTGTCCGACGAACGCGCCGTTGGTCGGAATGCTGACGGATCCGCGGGCTAGAGGTTGCCCCGCTTCGCCTGCTCCCGCTCGATCGCCTCGAACAGCGCCTTGAAGTTCCCCTTGCCGAAGCCGAGGGAGCCGTGGCGCTCGATGAGCTCGAAGAACACGGTGGGGCGGTCGCCGATCGGCTTGGTGAAGATCTGCAGCAGGTAGCCGTCCTCGTCCCGGTCGACGAGGATGCCGCGCTTCTGCAGCTCCTCGATCGGCACCCGGACCTCGCCGATCCGGGCCCGCAGGTCGGGGTCGGTGTAGTAGGAGTCGGGCGTCGACAGGAACTCGACGCCCGCGTCGCGCATCGCGTCGACGGTGCGGATGATGTCGTTGGTGGCGAGCGCGAGGTGCTGGGCGCCGGGGCCGCCGTAGAACTCGAGGAACTCGTCGATCTGCGAGCGGCGCTTGCCGATGGCCGGCTCGTTCAGCGGGAACTTGACGCGGTGGTTGCCGCTGGCCACCACCTTGCTCATCAGGGCGGAGTAGTCGGTGGCGATGTCGTCGCCGATGAACTCCGCCATGTTCGTGAAGCCCATGACGCGGCGGTAGAAGTCCACCCACTCGTCCATGTGGCCCAGCTCGACGTTGCCGACGATGTGGTCGAGCGCCTGGAACAGCCGCTTCGGCGCGCCCTGCGGCTTGCGGTGGGTGGACGTGCGGGCGACGTAGCCCGGCAGGTACGGGCCGGTGTAGCGGGAGCGGTCCACCAGCGTGTGCCGGGTCTCGCCGTAGGTGGCGATCGCGGCGAGGCGCACGGTGCCGTGCTCGTCGGACACGTCGTGCGGCTCCTCCAGCACGGTGGCGCCCTGGGCGCGGGCGTGCCGGATGCAGCGGTCGACGTCGGGCACCTCGAGCGCGATGTCGATGACCCCGTCGCCGTGGCGGCGGTGGTGGTCGAGGATCGGGCTGTTCGGGTCCACCCCGCCCTTCAGCACGAACCGCGCCGCGCCGGAGCGCAGCACGTAGGCCGTGTGGTCGCGGTTGCCGGTCTCCGGCCCCGAGTACGCGACCAGCTCCATCCCGAACGCGAGCTGGTAGAACGCGGCGGCCTGGGTCGCGTTGCCGACCGCCCACACGACGGCGTCCCAGCCGGTGACCGGGAAGGGGTCGCCCTCCGCGTCGTACTCGACGAGCCCGACGAGCTGCCGCAGCTGATCGAGGTCGAGCTCGGCCAGCCGTTCCTGACTGGTGAGGGTCTGCTCGATGGTCATACTCCATGACAGCTCATCCGCGAAGTGCTGCGCAACCGACCCATCCAGATCTGGTCACGGTGCACAGATTGTGCGGATGATGAGCAAATGATCTGTACAGTCTGCCTATGTGGAGCTGGACGCGCTGGACGTCGACCTGATCGGTGCGCTGCGGGCGTCCCCGCGGGCCGGCGTGCTGGAGCTCTCGCGCACGCTCGGCGTCGCGCGGGGCACCGTGCAGGCCCGCCTGGACCGGCTGGAACGCGAGGGCGTGATCACCGGGTACGGTCCCGACATCGACCTCGCCGCGGCCGGATACCCGGTGCAGGCCTTCGCCACGCTGGAGATCGCGCAGGGCCAGCTCGAGGACGTCGCCGCGGAGCTCGCCGCCCTGCCCGCCGTGCTGGAGGCCTACGCCACCACGGGCTCGTCGGACGTGCTCTGCCGCCTCGGGGCGTCGTCGCACCAGGACCTGCAGGACACCCTGCTCGCACTCGGGCGCAGCCCCACCATCGCCCGGTCGACGAGCGTGGTGGTGCTGTCGGTGGTGGTTGCGCCGCGGGTCCAGCCGCTGCTCGAGGCGCGCCCGCGCACCGGCCCGAGCCGCGCCCCCCGGTACGGGCGCGCGCCGGCCGGCGGGTGACCGGGCTCAGGCCGCCGCGATGCCGCGGTGGACGATGCGGGCCACCGCCTCGAGCGACGTCGGGCCCGAGGGGCGCGCCGTGCGGAGCAGGCCGTGGAGCGCGCCCACCGGCGTCTCGACGACCCCGTGGGGGTCGACGTGCTGCCGCCTCGCCGCGGGCGACGGCCCGCTCGACGATCGCCCTGGTGAGAGGGCCGGGCGCTCGGAGAAGAACGCGGCCATCGGCTCCGCCGCCTCCTCCGATGCCCAGGCCACGGCCACGAGGTTGCGGGTGGTGTGCCGGCCGGGCTCCCGGCCGATGGCCGGCGGCGACCGACCGGGCGAGGGCCCGCAGGCCGCCCTCCGGCGTGCCGGTGTCGGGCACGGGGATGGGCCGCGCGCTGCTTTCCAGCGCGGCGTCGGTGCCGAGCTCGGCCCTGGTGGGCCACCGCCGGTAGCCGGTCGTCTCGTCCACACCGGCGCGGACGGCGACGTCCTCGATCCGCGTGTTCCGTGGCAGCGGTCGGCCGGCTCCGCGAGCGCGGCGTCGAGAACGGCGGCCCGCACGCGCGCGCTGCGGCCGCCGGTCCGGCGGGTCCCGGGGCGCACCTCGGGTGGGTGCGCTTGATCGGGTACCGACCGTGGCCGGGCTGGTCCTCGTCCTCGCCCCCAACCCCGGACGGCGAGCCCCGTGGGCGGCGACGATCGCATCCGAGGCCGCCCGCCGGCCGGCGGCCGTGACCGTGGCGCGGGGGGCCGACGAGGCCGGCACGTTCCTCCTGGCCGACGGCCTGGTCACCGCGCCGCTGGTACTCGCCTGGGCGCGGTCGCGCCGCGCGCTCAGATCCGGACGTGCGCCGGTTGGTGCGTGACCCGCTCGATGTCCGCCGCCGTCAGGTCCAGCAGCTTGTGGGACAGCTCCGACAGCGCCCGCGCCACGGCGAGCTCGTCGCCGATCCGCGGCACGTCCTCGTCCTCGGGGCTGCACCGCGCGAGGCCCACCCCGGTCAGCTCGGTGGACCCCGCGTCCAGCCGGGCCACCGCCCTCGTCCGGCGCTCGTGCTCGTCGATCTCGATCGCGACGTTCCAGCGCTTCGCGGCCTGCATGTCGCTCACCTCGGCTCGCTCGGTGGGGGAAGAAGTGTCCTCCCGTCAGGGGCGCAGCGCCAGCTTGCCGACGGTGGACCTGGTCTCCAGTTCGGCGAGCACCTTCGGTCCGTCGGCGAGGTCGTGGACGGTCGGGCGGCCGGGCGGGTGGACGCCCGCCGCCACGAGGTCCGCCAGCTCCGCCACGAGCTCGGTGAACAACTCCGGCGCGGTCTTCGCGAGGACGCCGATGTGCAGCCCGATGACGTGGACGGGGTGGGTGAAGTTGAGGTCGCGGTTGCTGATCGCGGCCTCGCCCGCGGCGATGCCGTAGACGACCAGGCGCCCGGTGACCCGCCGGGTGGCGGCCAGCGCGGCGGTGAAGGCGTCGCCGCCGACGGACTCCAGCACGAGGTCGGCGCCGCGGCCGCCGGTGCGGCGCCGCACCTCGTCGGCCAGGTCCACGTAGTCGATCACGTGGTCGGCGCCCAGCGCCCGCACCGCCTCGTGCTTGCCCGGGGAGGCCGTGCCGATCACGGTCGCGCCCTCGTGCTTGGCCAGGCGCACCGCCGCCTGCCCCACCCCGCCCGCGGCGGCCTGCACGAGCACGGTCTCGCCCGGCGCGAGCCGGCCGAGGCGGAGCGCGGCGAGCGCGGTGCCCCGGTTCAGGACGAGGCCGAGCGCCTGCTCGTCGGACCAGCCCGCGGGGACCGGGGCCGCACCGGCGGCGGGCAGCACGACGTACTCGGCGAACGCGCCGGGGCCGGTGCCGATCACGTGCGCGCCCGGCTCGATGCCCGTCACCCCCGGCCCGAGGGCGACGACCTCGCCGGCCGCCTCGAACCCCGCGATGTAGGGCGGGCGGGGACCGCCGGCGTAGGTGCCCCGGGTCTGCATGACGTCGGCGAAGTTGACGCCCGCCGCGCCGACCCGGATCAGGACCTCGCCCGGGCCGGGTGCGGGTACGGGAGCGTCGGTGACGAGGCGCATCGCGCCGGGGCCGCTCAGCGCCGTCTGCTCGAGTGCTCGCATGCGGATAGGCTCGAACCCTCACACACGTGTGAAGGTCGACATGAGGTGGGTCACGTGCGGATCGGCGAGCTGGCGCGGCGCACCGGCACGACGCCCCGGCTCCTGCGCTACTACGAGGAGCAGGGGCTGATCACGTCCGCCCGCGGCGCGAACGGCTACCGCGACTTCGACGAGGCGTGCGTCGACCGGGTCCGCCAGATCAGGGGGCTGCTCGACTCCGGGCTGCCCACGCGGGTCATCAAGCAGATCCTCCCGTGCCTGACCACGGGTGCCGTCCACGTGTCCGCCCCGACCCCGGAGACGATCGCGATCCTCGAACGCGAGCACGCCCGCATGTCCGCGCGCATCGAGTGCCTCACCCGCAACCGGGACGCGATCGCCGACTACCTCGCCGCGGTGCGCCTCAGTCGCCGCGCACCTCGGTGAGCAGCGCAGGCGGCGCCTGCAGGTCGTGCACCCGGAACAGCACGGCGTGCTCGACCCCCATCTCCTTGCCGGCCATGGCCGCGAACATCGGGATGAAATCGGCGGGCGCGGGGTGGTCCGGGAGCGCGGCCAGGTAGGCGGCGTGCGCCTCCAGCGACGCGACGCCGCGCTGCAGCGGCTCGCCGGTGACGTCCACCCCGTGCGTCGCCTTGCCGTCGCCCGCGAACGACGGCATGAGGATGAAGCGCGGGCTCCAGGGTTCGAGGCCGTCCGCGTCGATCTGCTCGGCGAACACCCAGCGGTTGCCCGCGTCGCGCACCGCGTCGATCGTGGCGAGCCCGGTGGCCCGGTGGTCGGCCTGGTCGAAGCCCATCGGCGACTCGACCTCGTAGCCGCCGCCGACCACCGCGTCGGGCCGGAAGCGCCGGATCGCGCGGCAGATGTCGCGGCGCAGGTCGAGCCCGTAGACGAGCATGCCGTCGGGGTGCTCCAGCACGGTCAGGTCGCTGACGCCGACGGCGTCGCACGCGGCCCGTTGCTCGGCGACCCGCAACCGCGCGGTCTCCTCCGGCGGGTTGGGCATGCCCGCCTCCCCGCGGGTGAGCAGCAGGTAGGCGACCTCGATCCCGCGCGCCGTCCAGCGCGCGACGGCGGCGGAGACGCCGTACTCCATGTCGTCGGGGTGCGCGGCGACGCACAGCACGCGCTGGAAGGACTCCTCGGGCAGGGCGGGCAGCAGTTCGGTCATGGGGGGAGCATGCTCGCGGTCGAGCGCGGCGTACATCGCATTGCGGTGGGTCGCGCCGGCTCAGGCGCCGCGCAGCCGCGCCCACGCCGTGAGCGACTCCTCGGTCAGCACCGCGTCGAGCGCCGTGGCGGCCGCGCCGTGCAGGGCGGCGTCGTCGCCGAGCGCCGCGGGGCGCAGCGGCGGAGGGGTCGCCCGGCGGAACGCCATCAGCCCGCCGGTGAACGCCTCGGCGAACGCGTCGGGCGCGGCGGCGCGCAGCGGCTCGGCGAGCCCGCCCAGCGTCACGACCTCCGGGTCGAGCCCGTTCACCAGGCCCGCGATCCCGCGGCCGAGGCTCTCCGCCGCCCGGGAGACGGCGGCGGTGGCCGCCGGGTCGGTCCGGCCGAGCACGGCGAGGGCGTAGGTGCGGGGGTCGGGCGGCGGCGGGTCGCCGAGGTGGCGGGCGAGCGCGCGGCCGTCGACGGTGGGGTCCCAGCAGCCGAGGGCGCCGCACGGGCAGCGCAGCGCGGGGTCGCCGAAGGGCAGGTGGCCGAACTCGCCCCCGGCGCCGGTGGCGCCGCGCACGGGCCGCCCGTCGACCACGAGCGTGCCGCCGACACCGACCTCCACCGTGACGTGCAGCGCCGTCCCCGCGCCCGCCCCGGCCCCCGCGCGAGCCTCGGCGACGCCCGCGAGGGTGGCGTCGTTGTCGATGCGCAGCCCGACGCCCGGCACGCCGAGCGGGGTGAGGTCGACCGGGCCCCAGCCCAGCGACGCCCCCTGGACCACCCGCCCGTGCTGCACGGTGGCGGCGACCGCGACGGCGACGGCCCGCACCCGGTCGCCGAGGCGCTCCCGGGTGCGCCGAACCGCGCCGCCCACCGCCTCGAGGACCTGGTCCGGGTCGCGGCTCGCGTGCGGGGCGGCGGCCACGACCTCCGGGCGGCCGTCGACGCCGGCCACGGCGCACCGCCAGTCCTCGTGGCGCAGGTCGACCGCGATCACGACCGGACCCTCCGGGTGGGGGCCGAGCACGGTGGTCGGCCGTCCCCGCCCCGCCGCGGGCGCGGGGGTCTCGGTGAGCAGGGCGAGTTCGCGCAGGCGCGCGGTGATGTCGGTGGCCGACCCGCTGGAGAGCCCCAGCCGCTGGGCCACCGCGGCCCGCGTGACGCCGGGGCTGCGGCGCATCTCGGTGAGCACGGCGATCGCCCCGTGCCAGCGCGGGCTTGCCATCTCCCTCCCCGGTTTATGCTCGGGTGCCGAGTTTAATCGGAGGTTCCCGTGGAGCTCGCCACCGTGCGTGCGGTCCTGCTCGACATGGACGGCACCCTCGTCGATTCGGACGCGTCCGTCGAACGGGCGTGGACGACCTGGGCGGCCGAACGCGGCCTCGATCCGGCCCCCGTCCTGGCCATCGCGCACGGCAGCCCACCGGACCGCACCATCCGCCGGGTGCTCCCGGCGCTGGACGACGCCGCGGTCGCCGCGGCGTCCCAGCGCCAGATGGACCTCCAGTACGACGACCTCGCCGACGTCGTCGCGGCGCCCGGTGCGCACGAGCTGCTCGCCGTGCTGGAGCGGCTCGAGCTGCCGTGGGCCGTCGTGACCAGCGCGGACGTGCGGCTGGCGAAGGCGCGGCTGGGAGCGGCCGGGATCGAGCCGCCGCTGCTGGTCACCGTCGAGGACGTCCGTCGCGGCAAGCCCGACCCGGAGGGCTTCCTGATCGCGGCGAGCCGGCTCGGCGTCGAGCCCGCGGCCTGCCTCGTGGTGGAGGACAGCGAGCCGGGCCTCGCCGCCGGCCGCGCCGCGGGCATGCGCACGGCCGCGCTGCGCGGCCTGGACGGCGACCTGCGGCTCGCCGACCTGGCGCAGCTCGCGCGCCTGTTCGCGCCGTGAGCGACCGGCAGTCCGCCCGAGGAGGGGCACGAGCGTGACCGTCACCGAGTTCCGTCTCGCCGTGCCCGACGCCGACCTCGCCGACCTGCGCGACCGGCTCCGGCGCACCCGCTGGCCGGAGGCCGAGACCGTCGACGGGTGGGCGCAGGGCGTGCCGCTCGCCCACCTGCAGGAGCTGTGCGCGTACTGGGCCGGCGGCTACGACTGGCGCGCCACCGAGGCGCGCCTGAACGGCCTGCCGCAGTTCCGCACCGAGATCGGCGGCCTCGGCATCCACTTCCTGCACGTCCGCTCGCCGCACCCGGACGCGCTGCCGCTGGTGCTCACCCACGGCTGGCCCGGCTCCGTCGTGGAGTTCCTCGACGCGATCGACCTGCTCACGACCGGCCCGGAGCCGTTCCACGTCGTCTGCCCGTCGTTGCCGGGCTACGGGTTCAGCGACAAGCCGGCTCGAAGCGGCTGGACCGTGCAGCGCATCGCCGCCGCGTGGGCGGAGCTGATGGCCCGCCTCGGCTACGACCGCTACGGCGCCGCGGGCAGCGACTGGGGCACATCGGTCAGCACCTGGATCGGCAAGCTCGACCCGGAGCACGTGGTGGGCATCCACCTCGTGCCGCCGCTCGCGGCGCCGGACCCGGCCACGTTCGACGACCTCACCCCCGGTGAGCGGGCCGCCCTCGACGACATGGCCCGTGCCCAGCGCGACGGCGACGGCTACTCGATGCAGCAGTCCACCCGGCCGCAGACGATCGGCTACGGCCTGGTCGACTCACCCGCGCTGCTCGCGGCCTGGATCGTCGAGAAGTTCCACGCCTGGACCGACCCGGCGAGCGAGTTCAGCCGCGACCGGCTGCTGGACAACCTGATGCTCTACTGGCTGCCCGGCGCGGGCGCGTCGGCCGCGCGGCTGTACTGGGAGAGCTTCCGCGAGGTGCAGCGCACCTTCGCGGGGGAGACCACGGACCAGGTGCACGTGCCCGCGGGCTGCTCGGTGTTCCCGCACGAGAACCCCCGCCCGTCCCGGCGGTGGGCGGCGCGCCGGTTCACCGACATCCGCTACTGGAACGAGCCCGACCGCCGCGGCCACTTCGCGGCGTTCGAGCAGCCGGAGCTCTTCGCGGGGGAGCTGCGGACCTTCTTCCGCCTGGTCCGCTGACCCCGCGAGTCGCGCTCTGCGTCCCCGCGAGTCGCGCTGTGGGTGCCCGCGAGTCGCCGTGTGGGTGTGGGCGAGTCGCGATCTCGGCGCGCGGGGGTCACCGGGGCGAGCGCTGCACCTCGGGTGATGCGGTGTCCAGCGGCACGTTCGGCGCCCGGACCAGCCCCAGCTGCACGGTCTGCCGCGGCAGCAGGGCGTCGAGGAGCCAGTCCGCCGCGGTGCGGGTGCGGTTGGTCGGCATCGACAGCAGGTGGTAGCCGCGCGTCACCGCCTTCGCGACGAGCCCTCCGAGCGGCACGTGCAGCGGGTTGGCCGCGGCCTCCCGCCCGCCGAGCTCGACGACGAAGCCGAGGTCGTGGTGGCGGTAGGCGCGCGGCGTGCCGTGCCCGAGCGACGCGGCCACGTTGCGGCCGACCAGCTTGCCCTGCCGCACCGCGTGCTGGGCGGTCATGGCGGTGAGCTCACCCGGGCTGGTCAGGTCGGGTACGGCGGCCGCATCCCCGCAGGCGAAGAGGTCGGGATGGCCCGGGACGCCGAGCTCGGCGTCGACGACGAGCCTGCCCTTGGCGGTCGGCAGCCGGAACGCCTCCACGAGCGGGTCGGGGCGCACGCCGACGCACCAGACGAGCGTGCGGGTGGGCACCGTCTCGCCGGTCGTGAGGAGCACGTGACCGTGGGCGGCCTCCTGCACCGACTGACCGGTGCGCACCTCGACGCCCCGCTCGCGCAGCACCCGGTCCGCCGTGCCGGACAGCCGCGGGTCGAGCTCGGGCAGCACGCGGTCGGCCAGGTCGAGCAGCAGCCAGCGCACCGGCTGGTCGCGCAGGGCGGCGTGGTGGCGCACCAGCGTGTCGGTGAGCAGCGGCCCCTGCGCGGCGACCTCGGTGCCGGTGTAGCCGGCGCCGACGACCACGAACGTGCACCGCGCCTCCCGTTCCGCCGGGTCGGCGGTGGAGGCGGCGAGCTCGATCTGGCGGGTGACGTGGTCGCGCAGGTACAGCGCCTCCGGGATGCCGCGGAAGCCGTGCGCGTGCTCGGCGACCCCGGGGATCGGCAGCAGCTTGTGGACGCTGCCCACGGCGAGCACCAGCCGGTCGTAGCCCATCTCGGCGCGGCCGCTCTCCGGGTCGGTCCAGCCGATCCGCCGGTCGTCCAGGGCCACGGAGCCGACCTCGCCGAGCACCACCCGCACGCCCGGCAGGGTGGCCGCGAGCGGGACCGTGATCCGGCGCGGGTCGATCACCCCGGCCGCGACCTCGGGCAGCAGGGGCAGGTAGAGGAAGTAGTCGGTGGGGTTGATCAGCACGATCTCGGCGGCGTCGCCGAGCCGCTTCGCGAGCGACCGCGCAGCGCTGTGCCCGGCGAACCCGCCGCCGACGACCACGACCCGCGGGCGGGCCCGCGGCTTCGTCGATGTCATGGGACCCGCCTCCTCGAGGCCGGGACGGGCGGTCGCCCGCGGTCTGCGACCGTACCCCGGTTCCGCCCCCGGCGAGCCCCGTGACGCGCTTCCGGCCCCCGCTCCCGCGGGCACCCGCCGCCTAGGGTGATCCGCATGTGGACCCTCTCCGGCTTCGCCGACGAGATCTCCCCCGACCTGGACGAGCAGTGCCGGGTGCTCACCGACCTGGGCATCCGCCACATCGAGTTCCGCAGCGCGTGGGACACCAACGTCCTGGACCTCGACGACGACCAGCTGGAGAGGGTGCGCGCGACGCTCGACCGCGCCGGCATCGGCACGTCCTCGGTCGGCTCGCCGATCGGCAAGATCGGGGTGCTCGACGACTTCGACGCCCACCTCGTGCGGATGCGCCGCGCCCTGCACGTCGCCGGGGTGCTGCAGGCGCCCTACATCCGGCTCTTCTCCTTCTTCATCCCGAAGGGCGACGACCCCGTGGCGCACCGCGACGAGGTGCTGCGCCGGATGGCCGCGCTCGCCGCCGAGGCCGAGGGCCACGACGTGGTCCTGCTGCACGAGAACGAGAAGGAGATCTACGGCGACACCCCGCAGCGCTGCCTGGACGTCGTGGAGTCGGTCGGCTCGCCGAAGCTGCGGCTGGCGTGGGACCCGGCGAACTTCGTGCAGGTCGGCGTCCGGCCGTTCACCGAGGGCTATGCGAGCCTCCGTCCGCACGTGGAGTACCTGCAGGTGAAGGACGCCCTGCTGGCCGACGGCACGGTCGTGCCCGCGGGGGAGGGCGACGGCGAGGTCGAGGCCACGGTCCGGGCGCTCGCCGCCGACGGCTACGACGGGTTCTGCTCGATGGAGCCGCACCTCGCGACCGCGGGCGTGCTCGGCGGCTTCTCCGGCGAGCACCACTTCCGGCGGGCGACCCGGGCGTTCACGAAGATCCTCGACCAGGCGGGGGTGCGGTACCGGTGACGGTGCGGTTCGCGGTGGTGGGCTGCGGGGTGATCGGCGCGCTGCACGCCGAGGTGCTCGCGGCGAACCCGGACACCGCTCTGGACGTCCTCGTCGACACCGACCACGCGGCGGCCGAGGCGGTCGCGGCCCGGGTCGGCGGCGCCGTCCCGGTCACCACCTCGCTCGACGAGGCGCTGGCCCGCGACGACGTCGACGCGGTGGCGATCTGCGTGCCCAGCGGTGGGCACGCGCGGATCGCGGTGGCGGCGCTCGAGGCGGGCAAGCACGTGGTGGTGGAGAAGCCGGTCGACGTCACGGTCGAGGCGGCGGCGCCGATCGTGACCGCCGCGGCGGCCGCGCCCGCAGGCACCGTGGCGACGGTGATCAGCCAACACCGGTTCGACCCGGCGAGCGTCGTCGTGCACGACGCGATCGAGGCGGGCCGCTTCGGCCGGATCACCTCGGCCGTCGCGACCGTCTCCTGGTGGCGCAGCCAGGCCTACTACGACTCCGGCGCGTGGCGCGGCACCTGGGAGCTCGACGGCGGCGGCGCGCTGATGAACCAGGGCGTGCACACGGTCGACCTGCTGCTGTGGTTCCTCGGGCGGCCGGTCGAGGTCATGGCGCTCACCGGCCTGCTCGCGCACGAGCGGGTCGAGGTGGAGGACACCGTCGCCGCGGTCGTCCGGTTCGAGTCCGGGGCGCTCGCCACGCTGCACGCCACCACGGCCGCCTACCCCGGCCTGTCGGTGCGGCTGCAGGTGCTGGGTGACGCCGGATCGGCCGTGATCGACGACGACCGGCTGCGCTACTTCCACAGCAAGGAGCTGGCCACCGCCGAGGCCGCGGGCGACGCGGGCGTGCGGGCCGACCAGGGCGACCGCTCGGACCAGACCGCCCTCGTCCTGCCCGAGGAGCCGGGGGCCGACCCGGCGAACCCCATGTTCACCGGGCACGCCCGGCAGTACCGCGACATCGTCGAGGCGATCCGCACCGGCAGGCGACCGGGCGTCACGCTCGAGGACGCGCTGCTCGCCCTGGCGACCGTGCGGGCGGTCTACGAGTCGGCGCGCACCGGTGCGCCGGTACGGGTGGACGACGTGCTGGCGGCGGTGAACGTCCCCGCGCGCTGAGCCCGCCCCGCGGGTCCCGCGGAACCCGTTTCCCGACGAACGGCGCGTTCGTCGGAGAGCGGGCGGCTCCGCACCATGCGCGCCGCCGCCGGCAGGCCCACCAGGCCGCGCTAGTTGTAGTGACTCAGGACGTTGTTGTCAGTGCTCGACGGCGTGTCGGCTTGAACGAGGGGAGGGCCTCCGGGCGAGGTGGGTGTGTCTGAGGCACCTACTTCGAACCCAGGAGGCCCTCCATGGCGCACCGTAACGCCCGCACCACGGTCTATGCCCGCCGGCTGATGGTGCAGCGTCATCTGGCCGGTTGGTCGCAGGCGCGCATCGCCGAGCAGCTGGGGGTCTCTCGGCCAACGGTGAGCAAGTGGATCGGCCGGTACCGGGCCGAAGGCGAGGCCGGGCTGGAAGATCGTTCCTCGCGGCCTCACACGTCGCCGACCCGCACCGATCCGGCGGTGGAAGCCCAGATCGTG